>CDTY01001899.1_pt1 | contig 27713 bp, 28 predicted proteins | sample 557731 | NCBI WGS metagenome assembly CDTY01 (sample SAMEA3182101, study PRJEB8094) | gut metagenome | biome: human; feature: gut; material: Stool; isolation source: human stool | place: Canada | collected 2013-02-12
AAGTTATGAGTGCGCAAACACCTGCCAAAATTACATTAGAAGAGATTACTCAACGCAAAAAGAAGCTCTTGAACGAGATTCATGCCCAGAAACGAGCCATGACAGCTACCACCCGTGAGATATTCGCTCCGCTTGCGCCCGCCACCAATAAGGCGGATTCGCTCATGCGTTCGTTCAATACCGGTATGGCTATCTTTGACGGAGTAGTGATGGGCATCAAGATCATGAAGAAAATACGCGCCTACTTCCGGAAGCTGAGATAACATTCAGGGTAAGACAATCCAATCAGCCTCTTACCCCGTCCCATTTCATTACCACCATCCACTCTGCCGGCTGACTGTTTCCATAAGGCCGGTGAGGAACTGTACCAATCACCAAGTCACAATGGGCTGTCAATACCGTTTTCAGTTCCTTCAACAATACATTCAACAGAATTTCCAGATGTATCTCATCCATGATACAGTTCATCACGCGCACATATTGATAGAGGTGTAAGTCTTTCCCTTGCCGCATGGCACACACATCCCTTCTGGAAACATGTATTTCCGTCTCCAGAAAAGAGATGGATACTGACGGATCGACATTCATTAAACTCACTACCATATTTCCCAAAAACTCATAAGGTCCATGATTGTTTTCTTTTGTCATGTTTGCTCTTTGTTTAAATAGTTATAAAAAATAGATTTATATTTGGTTATTCAACCTGTTTCAACCTATGAAACCGCCTCCAAATCCGTATTCTTTACCTTTGCACCCGTTATCCCGATAGCGGGTGCAAAAGTAATTCTAAAACTTCAAAATCAAATGAAAGTACTCGAAGAAATTAAAGTTTCCGTTTACGAAAACGTGTATTCTAAAAAACCAAAAGTCATGTCTTTTCTCGAAGTCATCTTTATGTGTATCCATCCGGTTTATGCCTCCATCATTCAGGCGATCCGGCGGTATCATCAGGAGGGAGACCATGAAGCGGCACAAAAAATAAAAAGCCAGCTCCCCTGCTTCACCCCTGCCGGCACTTTCGACGGAGCGCATGCCATCCGAAATTTCCGGCTGCCCAGTCACATTATCGGGCTCGACTACGACCACGTTCCCAACCGGCTGGAGATCATCCGTCTTTGCGCTGCCGACCCTCATACCGTAGCTGCTCTGGAAAGCCCTACGGACGGCGTGAAAATCTTCGCCTATGTGGAAGGCATCGAAGGCCGTCACCGGGAAGGGCAGCTACTGGTCAGCCGTTACTACGACCAGCTGACCGGCCTTACCAGCGATCCCGCCTGTAAAGACGAAAGCCGCCTGTGTTATTTCACCTATTCACCGGACGGATACGTAGCCAGTCTTTATCAGTCATTCGTTCTGGAAGCGGCTGTGGAAACACAACCGTTCCAGCCGACAGCAGAAAACCTCCCCTCTCCTCCGCTACCGGCAAAAACAAGCGAAACCTCAGAGAACTTCTCGGAAGAGGAAGTCAGCTTGTTCCTTTCGTCCTACATTTTCTTAAATCCATTGACTGCCGGGCAACGACACACCAATCTGTTTAAACTCGCCTGCGAAGCTTGCCGGAGAAGGTATTCGCAAGAAAGCATATTACGCGGGATTACGGTTTATTTTGAGCACTCCGACTTTCCCGCTCAGGAAATCAGGAGCATCCTACAATCTGGTTACCAAAAAGTTACCTCTACCCCACATGTCTCCGCCTCTCCGCTTTGCTCTTCTCCTCATAAGGACAAAATGACAAAAGCGACATATAGCCCATCCGAAAACGTCTATGAAGCAGATGAAGCATATTGGCAAGGCGAAGAATTCAGAAAAAAAACGCCCTGTTTTCCCAAGAGCGTGTACAAATATCTGCCCGATCTGCTGAACGAATGTATCCTCGAAGAGGAAGGTGATCGTGAACAGGATCTTTCCTTTCTCTCCAACCTCACCGCATTGAGTTCCGTACTGCCCGCCACATTCGGCATCTATAATCACAAAAAGTATTCGCCCCATTTCTACAGTTTCGGCATTGCCCCCGCCGGAAGCAACAAGAGCATTGCGCAAACAGGACGTTATCTGCTGGAAGAGGTCCACGACTGGATACTTTCCAATAGCGAACTTCAGCAGAAAATTTATAACCATAAATACACCCAATGGAAACTGGACTGTACTTATAAGAAAAAGGAACATAAAGAGTGTCCCGAAGAGCCGGAAAAACCGGCTTACAAAATGCTTTTTCTCCCTGCCACTACCAGCTACAGCCGTATGCAAATCCAGATGCGGGACAACGGCCCGCAAGGAAGCATCATTTTCGATACCGAGGCGCAGACGCTGGCTACAGCCAATCATCTGGATTGCGGTAACTTTGACGATATGCTCCGCAAGGCATTCGAGCATGAGAATATTGATTCCGCTTTCAAGATCAATGGCTTAACCCCCATTTATATCCGTTTTCCCATGCTTGCCATGTTCCTCACCGGCACCCCGAGTCAGATGGCTTCACTGATAGAGACTTCGGAAAAAGGACTTCCGAGCCGTATCATGCTCTACACTTTCCGCAGCATTCCGAAATGGAAGCCCATGGGAGATGACAGTATCTCGCTCGAAGAGTCTTTCAAGCCGCTTGCCCATCGTGTTTTCGAACTTTATCATTTCTGTGAGAATCATCCTGTATTGTTTCACTTCAGCCGTTCTCAATGGGATTATCTGAATCATACGTTTTCCAAGCTGCTTGCCGAAGTGGTTCTGGAAGGTAACGATGACCTTCAGGCCGTAGTCAAGCGGTATGCCTGTCTTGTGATGCGCATCAGCATGATCCAGGCACGCATCCGCCAGTTCGAGGCGAATGATGGCGCACCGGATATCTATTGTAAGGATGTAGATTTCGAGCGCTCTCTCCAGATCGTTCTCTGCTGTTATGAGCATAGCAGGCTATTATTGTCTTCCATGCCGTCTCCCCAGTTCCATCCGTTGAAAGATCCGAACAGTACACGAAAGTTCATCGGCGAGTTGCCGGAAACATTCACTACCGAAGAAGCAATACAGATTGGCGTAAAATACGATTTCAGCCGCCGCAAGATCAGCAGACTGTTGAAATCGCTCATTGACGTCAAAATCAATAAGATATCTCATGGGAAGTATCAGAAGATCTCATAAAATAGTCCTATCTGTCCTTTTGGTCCTTTTGTCCTTTTGAAGACTCCCTGAAAACATTGGGAAGTTTGAAAAAAACTTCTCAATGTTTTTTCCTTTTATCAGTGCGCCTGTGTGCGTCACTGCACATCACGAGCACTTGCTCATGTAGTATCTTTGCTAAGTAATCGGTTACAGGTATTAAGTATTAAGTAATAAGTATTAAAAATTATGGCACAGAATTATGTTGTTATGGCTCGCAAGAACCTGTTGAAACCTAGTGAAGCACCCAAGTATTATGCAGTGGCACGCAGCGGACGCAAAGTTACCGTTAAGGAAGTCTGCAAGCGTATTACGGAACGTTCCTCGTACTCCAAAGGAGAGCTGGAAGGCTGTATCGGTGAATTTCTGCTCGAAATCGTCAATGTACTGGATGAAGGAAATATCGTTCAGATGGGCGATCTGGGGAATTTCCGCATGAGTCTCAAGACGGCAACGGCTACCGCAACGGAGAAGGAATTCAAAGCATCGTGTATCGAGAAAGGCAAAGTGCTTTTCTATCCGGGAAGTGATCTCCGCAAGTTGTGTAAAACGCTGGACTTCGCACTGTATAAGAGTGACGGCAAAACTGATTCGGGAGACGAACCGCTGCCGGACGATGGAAAAGGCGGAAATACAGATGGCTCAGGTGACGACGAAGAAGCACCGGACCCGACCGTTTAATTGATTAATCATTAAAATTTAAATCGTATGAAAAAACAAGTTTGGAAGAATATTCTTCAGTTCATTGTGACAATTGCAACGTCTATCATTTCTGCTCTCGGAGTAACGTCCTGTGCGGCTCATCTGTAATACATCCGTATGGAAAGTTCTAAAGATGAGTATCTCCCCAGAGAGATTAAGTTGTTGGTGATTCATTGCAGCGCTACGCGCTGCAATGTTCGCTTCAGTGTAGAACAGCTTCGCGAATGTCATTTGCAACGGGGCTTTCTTGATATCGGTTACCATTTTTATATTACCCGTGACGGAGTTCTTCACCATTGCCGTCCCATCTCTGAGATGGGTGCTCATGTGCGTGGATTCAACAGGCATAGTATCGGAATCTGCTATGAAGGCGGACTGAATGAAGATGGCAAACCGGCGGATACAAGAACTGCCGCACAGCGTTTTGCCCTGATCGATCTGCTGACGATTCTCAGGCATCAGTATCCGGAGGCGCAGATAGCGGGACATTATCAGCTTAGTGCCTCGATTCATAAAGCATGTCCTTGCTTTGATCCGAGAAAGGAATATTCAGAGTTATAAAAAAACTGCGGGAGATAGCGAAAGTGCTGCCTCCCGTAGTCATTGTGATGAATAATAAAAGGATTTTGAGATTATAAATCTCCCGGCTTACCCAAATAGTAAGTAATCAACCTTACTTCCCGCACAGAAAAAGCTTTCGTTTTCGGATGAAAATCCGTAGAAAGTATCTCATCCATTAATGGCTGACATCTACGCATCCAACGACGAAGTTTATTTACTGAAGCGCGAACTGTTATATCAGGAAAATACATTTGGGCTAAGTCTTGTTTATTGTAGCATTTCACTACAAAATCTGGTTGATTCATTGTATCTTTATGCTTGGTTTATAAGCTATAAAGATACAAAATAAATCATCCTTTTTCAACGTTTTTTTCATATTTATTTCAAAATTACTAGTCTTTTCTTTCACTTTTGGTCTGACCATATCCATAGCCGTAACCATAACGTTTGCCATAGCCGTAGTGCTTACCGTACTTGCCGTAGCCGTAGTAATAACCGTATTTTCTCTTTTTCAAGTCCACACCGTTGATTACGGTACAAAGATTAGGAAGTTTCTTCTCAATAGACAACTCATTGATCAATGTATATTCGGCTTTATGAGTATAGTCGGCACGGCATACGTAGACGGACAAGTCAGCTACACGGCCTATCAATAAGGTATCGGTTACCATACCGATAGGGGCAGTATCCATTATTACATAGTCGAAGTGCTTCTTCAAGGTTTCTATGGCCTTGTCCAGTCCGTTACGAGCCAGCAGTTCGGTCGGATTAGGAGGAACAGTGCCACCCAAAAGGATATATAGGTTCTTATTGATATCCGAAGGCTGTACCAGTTCCATCAAATCCGTTTCAGGATTGGAAAGATATTGGGTAATACCTTTTTCCCTGTTCGAAAGCTGGAATACCTTATTAAGTCCCGGCTTACGAATATCAAGACCGACAATCACCACTTTCTTTCCCAAAAGAGAAAGACTGATAGCCAGGTTTGCCGAAACAAACGATTTTCCTTCTCCACTAACGGTTGAGGTCACAAGGATTACCTTCTGGTCATTATTAAGCATAAACTGAAGATTGGTTCGAACATTACGGAAAACCTCACTCATCAGATTGTTCTTATTCTCAAATACCGCAATAGAGCCATTCTTATCATTTTTTTCGTCTGTCAATGGAATATCACCGACAACAGGGACAGTCGTTAGTTTCTCTACATCGGCACGACCTTCAATTTTGAATTTCGTCAGGTCAATCAGGTAGATGATGCCAACAGGGATTCCAATACCTAACACCAATGCAATCAAATAGATCATAGATCGCTTGGGAGACACTGGAATATCATCAGCTATTGCTTCATCAATAATTTTTGCATTATTCGCTGTAGCAGCTAACGCAATCGCATTCTCTTCACGTTTCTGCAACAACATCAGATACAACCCTGCTTTAATTTCTTGCTGGCGGGCAATACTTACATAAGCCCGTTCCTGTCCCGGAGCATTACTAATACGACGGGAATAACGACTCGCTTCACGGTCTAGGTTTGATTTAGTGATCATCAATCCCTGCAAAGTTCCTTCAAGAGTAGCCTGTACATTGGCTTTCATAGCACGAATACTCGTATCCAAATTCACAATAGCAGGGTTATTCTCTGTTGATGTACGTAACAGACGTTTACGTTCCACCAACATCTCATTATAGCGTTCAATCGCACCAATCAAAGCGGCATCCTGTAAACCAACATTACTTGGCAATACTTCGTATTCATTACCTCTTAAGTACTTACGCAAGTCATTCACCAGGCTGATTTGAGTACGGTTCTCCACACTCTTCTTTTCATATTCAGCATTACCGGCCAAAGCGATCTGAGCTTCGCTCGTCAAATCCGTGATACCCGCATCACGCTTGAAAGTCTCTAAATCCGCTTCCGTACTTCCCAGTTCTTTTGAGATAATACTAATACGTTCATCAATAAACTCTGCTGTTTTCTGAGCAATTTCGTTTTTATCATTATTCGTATTGCGATTATACATCTCCAGTAATTGGTTGATAAAATCCTGCCCACGTTGCAAACTAGAATTTTTTAACGAAATCACGGCCACAGAAGTAGTTTTAGAAGTCGGAGCAATAGACAGGCTGTTACAATACCCTTTTGCCACTCTCATCGGTTTGTTGATAGTAGCAGTTATATGACGTACATTCTTCTCCATCCGAGGAATCTTTGTTCCATCCTGCAGAGTTACTGAATCAACTTCCTGAAAGAAAGCCAATGTTCCCTCATCAGTCGGAAAGATAGCAGGTAGTTTCTCAAAATGCTTCTGATATCCCTTCTCACCTACAGTCACGTTCACATCCATACTACCTTTAGGCTGTAGTGTCATTTCCACTACCATCGGAGAGCTTAGTTTCTCAGCCTCCTGAGGTGTCAAACTCACCTGCACCGGAGACGTCTTGTATAAACCTTTAGCAGGAAATTCATCCTCATCTGCATAAGTTATATACAGCCCCAATTGATTAACCACCTCTTTAACGAGCGTTTTCGAACGCAAAACTTCCAACTCATTATCAATATTCTTGGAGGAAGTCATCAGACCGCTTAATCCCATATCCTCCAACTCCGAAGAGAGTCCTGCACCTCCACCCTTCTTCTCATCTTTTATCAAGACAGTAGCTGAAATATTATAGATGGGTGTAGCCCAATGCAGATAAAACCACGCACCAATAAGGCATAGTAACACTGCCCCTACAAACCAAGGCCAATGGATAATATATTTAAAAAGTAATGCTTGAAAATCTATCTGTTCTTCACTAGTAGCATGACTTTTCTCATATTGCTTTTCTTCTTTCATAACTCTTTCTTTTTATTTCAGAATATTAAATAACAAACTGGCAATGGAAACAAGGATGGAAGTAGCAGAGAACCATAGGCTTGTACTATTTCCCACATCCGAATTTCGGGCTTTTGCTTTATTTGGAGTCACATAGATAATATCATTCTGCTGCAAATAGTAATAAGGAGAAAGAATAGTCTCTGCCTTGTTCAAGTCCAACGGAATAATTTCCTGCTTGCCATTGGCATTCTCCCGTATCAATTTAACATCATCACGCAGACCATATACGGTCATATCACCTGCCATAGCCAAAGCCTCCAGGATATTCACTTTTTCATTGGAAATCGTAAATGTACCGGGACGGGCAACTTCACCAATCACGGAAATCTTATAATTCACCATACGTACCGTCACAATAGGCGTTTCCGTAATATAAGGTTTCAGCTTTTCCACAATCATCTGTTCAGTAGCCTTCTTTGTCAATCCACCCACATGAAGTTCACCTAGCACAGGGAAATTGATATTACCTTCGTTATCCACTAGGTATTGTTGCAAAACAGGCTGAGTAGTTGTATAACCCAAAACAGCATTATTCTGTGTAGCCACTGTCAAGTTGAAAGGTGCGGCCAATTCAGGACTGGTACATGACACCACTATCGTCAGCAAATCCTTGGGCATGATCTTGGCATCATAAAGCTGTTCGTTCTGGGTACTGTACAAAACGACCTCAGCATCCTGAAGATAAGGTACTTTTTTATAAGACTGGCAGGCGGTAAACAGAAAAGCTGCCAATACGTAATAGCCTAGTTGTTTCATTCTCTTCATATATTTCTTTATATTGTTTTTTATTCTATCTTTATTAAAATTCAATCACTTTTTATCTCTTGCATTTCCTGACTCATTATACGCCCCGTCTTTTGCTTCAAAAATAACAGAAGGCTCTACAACATGTATCGTATGCCATGCCCCTGCAGGTATTTGGATACCGAATTTACCTTCTGCAGGAGATAGTATTTGACGTGCAACTTCTATAAAACTTTTTCGTCTTATCACATCATCACAACAGGAAGTTGTTTCATAAGCATATTCATTCACTTCTTCATAGATAATTTCTTCTAATTTACCAACAAGACATATTACAGTTTCCGCCGTCTTTTCATGTCGATGAATAGGCACCTCTGTTCCTGGTTGCAAAGCGTTGAGCATACGTTGGCTGGTATCGGCAGATGAAGTGCGCAAGTCGAAGTTCTGACGTAAACGTGGATTCTCCATAGCCTGTTCTAATAATTTCCCTAAAAATTCTTTATCAAAATCCATAACTATTATTTTTTCAATGATACGAGATATTCCTCATGTAAATGATAGTATTTTTTTATAAATAAGATGTAAGCAATAGCCAATACAACCAATGTAGTAACCAAATACAGCCAATGAGCAAGCACCGTATTGGGACAGAGATAGATAAATCCAAGAGAAATCACTAACTGCATAACCATATACAGAGATGTCACCTTTACATGTCCAATCTTTAATTCATTAGCCATAATCTGATAAACATGTTTACGATGTGCCTCGCCCAAGTTCTCATGCAACATAATACGATGTGCGATAGTCAGACAGCCATCCACACCATATACTAACAAGAATATCAGCCAAGTAATATCCGTTGTCCTGATCATCACATTACCTAACAGAAACAATATGATAAAAGCAATGCCGATAGAGCCGACATCCCCTGCAAAGCATTTCGCTTTACCCTTCGGACGAAAATTGAAAATACAAAACACCAATGAAGCTAAAATCGTTGATATGATCAAACTCTGTTCTACAAAAATACCATTCATATTCACTAGAGCCAACGAAACCAATACAACCAAAGAGTATCCTGCTGTGATACCATTGATTCCATCCATGAAGTTTATTACATTCGTAGCACCGACGTATACTATTAGTGCCAACAGTATAATCCACCACATTGACCAATGTAATATGCCCAGTTGATAAAATGCCATTGCGGCGGCAGTAAACTGCGCTACCAATCTCACCGAATCCGGCAATGAATGGATGTCATCTATAAAACTCACGCCTGCCACTAATGTCAAGCCGGCTAAGAACCAAGGGTATTGGAATCCGAAGAAGAGACTCCAGATCCATGCGCCGATTAAGAAGATGATTCCGCCACCACGTAATACTATCGTAGAGTGTGATGAGCGTTCATTGGGTTTGTCGATGATGTTGCGCTGGTTCGCAATGCAGAAATAGATGAGTTCTGCAATGAAAAGCAAGACTAGAATAATAAGATATATCATAATCAATTTCTATTTATAGTCAATACAAGTTCGCTAATTAGTAGTCCTTGCTAAGAAAGTCTAATAATAGTCCACGATATATTATACTATTTTTTTCAGTTTCTTCAATATATTATCAGGCAAGAATATGAACAGAGCAATAAACCATGCTTCCAGTGAATTCATTCCGAGCACTGTCTTATACATTTTTACCACAGCTTTCAACATCACCCACTTGTTACTTGTTTCAGACCCTGGAATATGGCGGTATTTCCACAAAGCTTTCGGATAGGTATAGATATAATCTACATCCTTCAGAATGTTCATCCACAACCCCCAGTCTTCGGCTCGACGGAGTGGAGGCATATATTTCTTGCCAACACGTCTCGTATCAAACAATACTCCCGGCGTACCAACATTGCAACCTACTATCATTGACTTATATGACTGCCGTGGAGCTTGCTTCACCGTATAATAAGGCTTCAATTGCTCGTTGGCATCTTCATACCAAGTGCACGTCAGTTCATAGCCATTCTCTTGCATAAACTTCAACTGTTCTTCCAACTTGGTTGGATACCACCAGTCATCACTGTCGCAGAAGCCTATATATTGACCTTGCGCCATCTTGATACCAATGTTACGCGCCAAGCCGGCACCACCGTTTTTCTCGGCTCGCATGACTTTGATACGACTATCCATCTCCTCTATTTGCTTCAACACTGCTGTTGTTTCAGGAGCAGGACTACAATCATCAACGATTATCAACTCCCAATCCTCATAAGTTTGGGCAATGATGGCTTCTACTGTTTCACAAATATATGCTGCCGCATTGTAATACGGCATAATAATGCTTACTTGCATATTCTAACAAAATTAAAGATAATAGAAAACAGGAAAAGTGTCTGTAGTATTGTATTAAGTCCTGCCGTAAGTAGAGAATTCCTATGAATTTAAGATGTGCCTTTTATAGGAAAACATATAATTCAGATAGAGTGAATTAATTTCTTTATCGGGAAATAAACACTTTTAGGACAACATTTTACAATTGCTTTCAACTGCTTCTTAATTCGACTTTTTAATGGGAACATTTTCATATAAGTCGTATACACCTCTTTCAAATCAGAATCTCCTGACATATTCTGCAATAAAAAACGTCGCCTTTGTCTATTATAAAAATGGGTCTTACCATAAGACTGAGCCGCAAGGATATGATTGAGAGTCACCTCTTCAACATTTAGTCTATTCTTTACCGCTTCGAATATCTCCATACCTTTTGGCGTCTTTACTACAACCGCAGACACACCTTTGGTGTCTGTATCATATTTCTCTCCCCAATAATCACCCAAACGGATATCTCCGTATGCCATACTACTACGCGAATTACAATCGTAGCAAGCCTCATTCATTATATCCATTCCAAAAAAAATGTCGTAGAATGGGTCTTTTGACTTTTTGCTCGAGTATTGCTTCGATTTCGAAATGAAATCGAAGCAATACTCATGCCAAGCATGAGTTTTGCTTCTGAATACGACCTTGTCGTATTCAGAACATCCCGTGCGTTTACTCATGTATTTCAAATATGATTTCCAGAGTTTCATTGAAGGACATCCATGACAAAAAATATCAACTAGAAGATAATTATCCGGCTTGCGCTTGTATTTAGAAGTCTGTGAAAAACCATATATCTGGCAAGGTGTGCCGAATATCGCATACTTTTTTTCAGTTCTATCTTTCAGAACTTCATCAAAACCTTCTGTAGTCAAACTCTGAAAATATTTGGAGCCATAGAATTGGTCAAGTTCATCAATTGTAGAGACAACAATTGATTTTGCAATGTTTTCCTTCGTATCGTATGCGCAGCCCATCACTTTATAGTCTCTGGCAATGCATTCTTCCATCAACACTCTCGATACAGCTCCACTACTTGATGCCTTTAATTGTTTTTCGTTTTTATTCACGGCAGCATAACACATTTCATACTTGTCACTTTGCACCGGATTTTCATCATATTTATAACAAGACTTCTTGCAAAGATTACACTCTACGCACTTGTCTTCATCAACTACAGGCTTATAATATCCTTCGTTGTCCAACTTAATGGTTATGGCTTTTGTTCCACAAACACTAACACATACGCCACAGCCGGTGCAAAAACGAAGCTCTTCACCATCGCATACATTACTTTTCATTCTTTTTTATCGAGTTAATTGCGTTATTTACATATTTATATGCCTTTTCCCGTTCGGTATTTAATACTTCCTCAGAATGCTTGAAATCTAGATTGTCTAGTTTTTCCACCACGTTTACAGGTTGATATCGTTCAAGCATATCTACCTTACGCAAAATGGACAGTACACGCTCAGACTGTTTATTGGCAAATCCGTATTCTCGCTCAAAAGTGAAGAAAGGTGTGTGCAAATTCAAAGCGAAAACAGTTCCATGGAAAGAGTCAGTACATACGACCTTTGCATTTGCCACAAGCTCTACAAACTCTTTCGGTCCAGCAGCAACGGCTTCATCGCAATAATCCATATCCTCAAACTTATATGGAAGAGCAATTACTTTACAATTCAGTTGTTCTTTTAAAGCCTTCAAAGCGTTCTTGGCATGAGATGACGGTTCGTCCAAGAAATAAGCAAGTATATAATTCTTTATTTTCTCCTCTATATGTAAGTTTTTTCTCCATTCCTCCGAGTTGATGATAAGTGTCGGGTCTAACAAATGTTGTGCTTCTAGTCCTGTAAGTTCCTTTATCAACTTCACACCACTGTCTTCACGGACTGACAAATAAGGATAATCATTTATCCATTTCTTCATTTTGTTCTTGTTATAATCTGCAATGAAGTTGCGCCCAAAACTTGGTGACAATGCAATCCTTTTCTGTTTAGGCGCAAATCGCAAATAATACAAGGGATCAACATATAACGTAGAGGAATTCCATATCTGATCGCTACCCGAGAAACAAGCCACAGCTTCTTTAGCTAGACTTTTTAATCTTCTCCATGACACCTCCACTGGTTTCAGATACTCATCTGTAAAAGCGAAGAACTTACGTTCTGTTCCGTCTACCAACGTTTTTTCATACGATTTCCCGTATGTCTTCAATGCATTATTCTTATTCAAAAACAACGAGCGAAACAATATGGTCATCAGTTTTCGAAACCGTACATCACGACCTTTCACCAATGATTTCAACTTAACAAGATCACACTCATATCCTACTTTTTGTATGATTTGTTTTCCCGCAAAGGCTTGAAGACAGGAACCATAGTTGAAAGCGGAAAAGACAGTGGTGAGTAATGTTCTATTTTTCATTTATAATTTTAGCTATTCCTTTTGAACTTAGTAATAGGATATAACATTATCTCTCTTATCCTTGAAGCAATACGAGTAGTAAAAATATACGAGCTATAGCCACCATGCACATATATCTTTATGTATTCCCATATAAGTTTTATATTATTAGTAATCTGTTCTTTTGCCGACCTCTTTTTAAAAGAAGCACTTTCTTCTCTGTATCGCCTATAATACACAGCGTTCTTTGATGTTAATGAAACTTTGTGAATTTTATCTGAAATCAAAAACATAAACAAACTGTCTTCGCCTATTTTAAATCGTTTGTCATATCTTCTTTCTTGTATGAAACTCATTGGAATGAGTTTCATACAAGGTCCGGAAAAATATTTCCGGACCTTGGATGAAAGAGTTGAACATCGATTTTCCACAGCATAATTATATGCATCTGTAACCGTATATTTCAACTGTCTATTAGATTCTTTGTCTTTGAATGCGTATGGATAACATAATGAAACAGTATCAGGAGCGACTTTATCATATAATTCTTCCAAAAAAGAAAACGAAATTAGGTCATCATCGTCAATGAAAGTGACATATTTCCCCTTTGCATTGTTAAGGGCTATGTTACGAGCATTAGAAACACCTCCTTCATCTATTTGGAAATACTGTACTTGCAAATCCTCATGCTTCGATAACCATTCCTTTATTTGTGTATTATATGGCTCATTACAACCATTCAAAACAAGTACAAGTTCATAATCAGTCTTAAGAAATGTCTGATTATATATAGAGTCTAAACACTCCCATAAATATGTCTGTGGCTTATAGGTAGGAACAATAACAGATATTTTCATACACAATTTTAACAAAAAAGTTTTTTGTTAATTTTTATTCAATATTATTAGATGTTAGCATAGGATTCTATCATTTTAATTACACGCTCCATTTGGACTTTTGAATTTTTCTTTTCAATAATAAATTGCCGTCCTTTTTTTGCTCGCTCTTCTCGTTCCTTCATATCAAGATGAATTACACTTGAAATACATTCTGCCAAGGCCTCCACACTTTCGTCTTTTGGGGTATAGACATAATCATAATACTCTTCAGGGATTCCTGACAAATGATTAATAATGACACTTCTTCCCGCAAGCAAATATTCCATTGTTTTTGAGGGGAAAGAGTACTTTGTATATTCCCCTTCACTTGTTCGTGGATTCACAAGAATTGTGGCTTTATGCTGCATTTCTAAAGCTGTCTCACTATCAACCAGTCCAAAAAATTTAATACGAGAGTCTATTCTTGTAGCTTCATTTATTGCTTCTTTTGAATCTCCAGAACCACAGATCCACAATTCAACATCTCTATCTTTTACCATTTTAAATGCTTCTACAAGATTCATGACTCCAAATATTTTACGCAGAGTACCTGTATATAGAACAACCTTTTTATCTATAGTTGGCTCAACATCGCTTTTGCCCATGGTACCAACATCTACGATACCCTCCATTACAATATGCTTCAAATCCTTTTGGTAGAAGTCCATCATAGCCTCGGTAAGTAATACTAGACCATCGCTATTGTTGGTTGCTGCTGTAATCTTCTTGTTTCTCTTTGCCAGCAAGTACGCCTTAACTGGATTTTGCCTGTCCATACCAAAGACAATAGAAGGAATATCAGGAATCACTACAGTTTGGGTTATCTTCTTCGCTGTCTTTCGCTTTGCAGCCTTTATTGCATCCAACAGACGAATATCTGGTGTATTGATAATAATGTGAATAGTATCGCCCTCGAACTCTTCAATCGCCTCCAGTATATTACTGGCTGTTGCACGCTTTGCAGAACCCTCTTTCACGCCCACAAGATTGCAGAAACCAACAGACTCTACATACGTATTCTTGTATGCATATGACTCTGGTTCTGTAAACATCTTCTTGTTATACTGAGGGTACGAGAATACACCAGGACATGTGATGCACTTCAGGTTAATATTCTCCTGCTGGCATAGTCCATTCAGTAACGACATCTCGAAATTATGATTCGACATTCCCATCAGTCCCTTGCTATCTTCGTTGATAGTTCTGAGCATATTCTGTGGGAAGAATTTTCCTATATATAATATGTTCATGCAATCATTAATGATTAAGTACCATTTCTTCCGATTCAGCTTTGAGCATCCCCCAAACAAACATCATCAGAACAAAGAACAACAAACTTGCTTCAATTACAGGCTCTACCATACAATTTAGAAACATTGCTACAACCATAGTAACAACTACCAAACGAAAAGGAGTTACATTCCGTTTAATCATTCTAAAAGTGGTTTTTAGAACGTTGATCGTAGCAACGACAAACGGAATGGTGGCAATCCATCCTGCTACAGCAGCCAAATCTAACCACAAATTGTGTACATATCCCACTCTCTTCCAACCCAATGGACTCGACATTAAATCAGAAATAGCCGCTTGCCATTTACCCGATCTGCCTCCCAACTCAGCTGCATTATCCGTAGTACCGGATTCTCTTTCTATATATGCATCAATAATTTCTTGACTAACAAGCCCGCTCTTAATAATAATTACTAAAACAAGCAATAATAGTAATAAGGATGAAACGACCTTAGATAGCCGCATACCTGTTGAATAACCAAACGACAAGATGATACTCGTAATCAAAAGCACAATACCAGTTCTATTAATCAAATGGACAACAATAACCAAAGCAATTGCTGCCAAAGAAAAGAAGACTGCTTTCTCTTTCAACTTCAAAGATTCTGCAAATATGATAGATACAAAAGCGATTCCTGCAGAACTCATTAATCCATATATTGTCGCAGATAAAGTACTTTCCTCCTTACCTATATCACTCAACAAATAGCGACTTTCATTAACGAAACCTACAATCAAAATATCTTGGATTGTAAGAAGAAGAACGGGTATCAAATATAATAGTATGGAAATGAATAGAAACTGCAATTTCTTTTTATCATCCTCTAACCAACATATAGCCCAACTTCCAAATCTATAATAAGCTACTGGAGCTATTATCATAGATAGGTAAATAAATCCGCTACCAGTTTGATCATGCATATACTGCATAGCACAATAAGCAAATGAGAAAAATATCAAAGTAGCACCAATGCCATCCCACCATTTATTAAATGGGAGAATACACCATGTGCCCAATGAGAACAAAAACAGCAGGTATATGTTATCAGACCACAAAGAAGTAATAAGCGTCGAGAAAAAGAGCAATACCAGCAACTTATATTTAAATGGCATTCTCATATTTATTTCTTAATTAGTCCTTTTATTCGGTTAATTACAAATAGTCTCTCCTCCTTAGTGAGAGCGATAGTAAAATACAGAATCAAAAGGTAGACAATGGATATAATCATTAGCATAAATGGAACTACAATTCCCTTAATTGTGAAAACGAGAGTAAAGAGTATAACTACATAAATACATGGTATATAAGATTTTCGAATAAGATTCCAGTTATTAAATTTCACGATTCTATTTAGAGCGATTTGTCTTAATACGAGTATTATGAGCGAAAATATTATATATGTGACCTGTAGATAATATGCAGGTGCACCAGCTTGTAATACAAAATATGCAGCAACTACTGATAGTAAGAACATTGTGTTCACAATTATCTGGTACCACTTAATTTTGCCTGACGCAAATATCAAATCAGGAATGCCAGCATTAAATACTCCTATCAAAGCATCAACAATTATTAAGGTCGAAAAAATAATTAAATTGGCTGGAACTACCCCTAACCATAAAGAAAATATCCATTCTGGAGCCACCAAAAAAGGTGAAGCTACCAACAGTAGTATAAGAAATGAATATTTCGAGGCCATCACAACCAAAGTTTCACTTCGTTCTTTGTCGCCAGCGGCATAACTTTTAACAATTTGCGGAGAGATTGACTTACTGATGCTGTTTGCGAATGTCAGGATGATAGAGTTCACTGAATTTGCTAGACCTAACGCAGTATTCATGGTCGTATTAAAAAAACGATTCACAATCAATGCAGCACCTTGGTTTTTGCTTACAGTTGCAATCGCCCCATAACCAACCCATACAGAGAATGCAAGTACCTCTCTATATGGAGCCCACTCCTTAACAAAGTGAAAGGCCACAATTTGAGGAAATAACTTTCTGCAATAGACAATGAATACAAATGTTGGAAATGCTGTAGTCAAGCAAATTGTCAATGAATAAACCGAAAGTTTATTGGCAAAAAAATAAATTAATGAATAGCTTACAATGACTTTTGTGATGTTAGCTATTATCTCGGCAGTTGAGAATACCAAGAATCTCTCCTTTGCAATTAATAAACCATTAAAAGGTACACCAATGAAAGATATTACAGATCCAATAATCGTAATATGAAATACTGTCATAACAGATTGTATATCACCGCCATAATTGATAAAATTTAATATATACCAATCTCCCAATGGATATGCCACTGCAAGTGTGATTACAGCAATCAGCACGTGAATAACAACATTTACACTGAATGTGTTATTAATCATTTTCATATCCCCTTTTCCAATTGCTGTCGCTATAAAGCGATTGGAGGTGCTTATCATTATTGTGTTTACAATAGCAATAAAAGATATAACTCCTCCAACTACAGAGAAGAGACCAAAATCATCAACTCCAAGTGCTTGTAAGGCAAAGCGAGTTGTCAATAATCCTGCAATTGCTGTTATTATTAGCTTAGCATACAGAATTATTGAATTAAGAAAAATAGCCTTATTTGTATTTTCTTGCATTACTTCTTATTTTTATTGACACGTATTTCACGACCCATAACATCAATAGCTTCAGGAGTAAAGTACGTTAGCCATCCTCCCATAGGGGTCAACGTAATTTCTCCAAACAGGGGGCGTTCGTCAGTATCATAGAAATCAACACGGGCATAATCCAATCCCTTAGATAAAATTGAGGCGTATTCTAACATTTCCTTCAAATGCTTTGGTTTATCACATTCATCACCAGAATAGTGGTAATCATTGATGATATAATGAAGATTTTTCCACTCAGGGCTATATATTACACGCTTTCCTACGCTCTGTTCTGTTCTAGCAAAGCAACACTGAATGAATATAGGTTTTCCATTTGCACAATGGATTTTATAATCCATTGGAAACGATCCGTCCTCATTGTCTTTAATCAGCTCTTCACAGATAATGAGTGGCTTGATGCACTGATAGTGCACTTCGAAATCGATAGGGTGCTTAGTCTTAAGCCATTTGTTTAGCAGCTTCTTAGTTGCCTCAACGTCAAGCGTGGATTTGTCAAATACAATAATATTCATTGCACAACTGTGGTTGCACTTAATAGCGAACTGCGCTGGCAGTTCGTCAAAATTTATTATGTCCGCATTATCCCAAACACCATACAGTTTAGTCAGAATATGACCGAGCCCCCGTTCTTCTACATACTTGCGCACTTCATACTTATCTGCAAGATACGCATGCTTTTTATGACAACCAAGGATATTATCTCTAAAGATATACTCTGAATAGTTTCTTGGAGAAAACAGATTGGGTATCACATGTTTATTACGAGAGTAATCAACAAAGTACCTCACCTGCCATGGCAATAAGTTAAGGATCCTTCTACCAAAAGATTTATTCTTCTCCATAATCGTTATGAATTTTAATTATTATATATCTGTATATTTCGTTTTCAAATAATCTTGATATAATTGAAGCTCGGATTTTTGCAGTCGAATTTATATATTTCGACCTAAACATTGTATAACGAAAAATATCTTTCAAACGTTCTTTTGGTGAACGTCTTTGGTCAGACATACTACACATGGAGTTATAAAATAAATTTCCAACTACACCATCAAAGGCCTTACGAATGGTCTCTTCTTCATTATACTTGTAGTTATTTGAAAGTAATAAATTCAGTGCTTTAAGATCAATCCTTCCGCTATTATCAGTACATACCGCTCCTTCTTCGAGTTTATGGAAGATTGGTGTAACCTGCACTTTTCTACCTTTTTTAAACTCCAAAACCACGGAATAGGAATGGTTCTCATCATCATATCTTCCAGTTTTTCTTGGAAAAAAGAAATTACCTAAGCTATATACTATCAGTTTATCGTTATAATACTCGTATCCTTGGGCAATATGAGGATGTGTTCCCACTATGCAATCGACTCCCTGATCAATAAGCTGGTAATAGTACTGCCTCACACAATCAAGAGGTACCTCATAGTGTTCAAGACCATAATGGCAAAAACACAATATGAAATCCACTTTTGTACGTAATTCACTTATTGTCTTTGCTATGGAAAAATGGCCAATCCAAGCATAACCATATTTACAGGTACTATTAGAAAACTGACCTTCTTGGGCCTCGCATAAATTAATAATTCCGAATTTATAGTTGCCAATTTGCTTAATTCGGGCTGCATAGACCTGCTCTTCCGTGAACCCCGCTCCTATATAATCCAATCTCACGTTATCGATTGCATCAATAGTGTAGTTCAACCTATCCGGACCGCCATCGGTAATATGATTGTTTGCCAGTAAGCACATATTGAAACCACAAGATTTCAAGTATGATACTGTACCAAATTGCTGATGTGGATAGTCCACGTGAGTTGTATTATGGTCTACTTCGATGCCCTCTAAGTTGCACACCGAATAATCTACTGATTTAATAACTTCTACCAACTCATCTGAAATAAAACTCTTTTTCATTTCAGACATTGAGTTGCAAATATCTCCGCAAACAAACAATCTGCTCATAAGTTACTTTCTTACAATTCTTGGTAAATAATACAAACTCTTTGAACTTAAGTCGTTGATTGTAGCATCTATTGTTCCGAATGCACACTTATATCCAGCTTTTTCTGCCTGTTTCATAACTTTATGGGAAATAGAGCTCTGACGTCCAAATGGGTATGCTAGATAGTCAACAGGATGCCCTAATAATCGTTCGAGAATTTCCTTGCTCTCTTTTAATTCTTCAAAGCTATTTGACACCTTTCTTAACATAGGATGTGACTTGGTGTGCGCACCTATTGTACATAGTTCCTGATTATCTAGTTTCTTAAGTTGCGCTTCTGTCATAAAACCTTCAGTTCCAATATATCCCGTTGTTATAAAGAATGTGAACGGTATTTGCATAGACAAAAGCACTGGTACAGCCTTTTCATATGCATCAAGCGGCACATCATCGAATGTTACAACAGCAAATTTCTGTTCGCTTTTCTCTCGGATCATTTTTAATGCTGTATCAATATTCACAAAAATATAACTCTGATTAATATAACATTCCAATGACTTCTTGAACTGCTCGAGCGTATGCTGACATGTATCAAGTTCGTCCATCCTAACATCCGAAATATGATGATACATTAATACTACACCATTGATTCTACTGTCATGCGCATTCCTACTCCAATACCATTTTCGAAGACGATATCGGAACTCGTAATAAAGTGCTAATAATCTACTCATCTTTTTAGAACTTGTTTGATTGAATTTCTGTAATGTGATATCACATACTTTAATAGCAGTCTTACATTAAATCCTTCAAGGAAATAAGGGACAACATTCTTGTGATAACTACCTTGTGTTGTACCGTTAGAATCCGTGGTATCATACAAGTATAATCCGTTTCCAGAGATATCATACATTACATTCAATTCTATCGGACGCATGTTGAGCGCAAAAGATTTTACTATTTTATAAGGTAGAACCTTCGTTGAAAGAATGTATTTGCAACCCTTTTCATTAGAATGAAAGCCATAGATATCAAGACAAAGGTCGTTTTCTGGAATACCTAATTTCTCATAGAGACAAACATTGTTGAAATAGATATCATACCTGGCAAGTTTATCTACATCATATAGTCGATAGTCGTAGTCTTGTTGTAATAAATTCACTTGTACCAAACTGTTATTATCCCCGCCATGTTCGCCTGCATCGCTAAAATTAGTTGTTACAGGAATGTTAGGATAGATAACGAATTTATTTGAGTCTACAACATAAGCATTATAGTATTTTGACCAAGCTCGAATCCAACCCTTTATTTCACTTGGCATATCTACTTTTTGTATATCTTCTTCTGAGTGGGTATCTCTCCATTTTTTGAACTCACTCCACATAGACTTTGTCCAACATTCGCCCCATGTAGAAACATCCTGCATTAAAAAGACATCTGATCCGTTCTGTATATTTACGAAAGGTAAACCTACATATCCATTACGTTCATTTTTATACAGCGAGATTTGAGCTATCCGACTATCATTTCCATACTTATCCAAGGTTTTGAGGACGTATGAGTAAAAGAATGGACTCACAAACAGGTCGTCTTCGAGCAAAATTATGGCTTTGAATTGATTCGTAAGTTCTCCACACTGATATATATGATCTTTCAGGCCGAGTCTCTTTTCTTGTATGTTTACATATTTTCGCCCAAAAGGCCACTCGAATTCTTTGACATATTCATACAATTCTGTATCACCACTGCAATCAACACTTATGACCAGAGGGATATCTTTTGATGGATATACTGCCTTGAGAAGAGATCCGAGAAGTCTCTTCATTGACTTTATGCGGTTATATCCCACGCATATTATAGCAACCTTTTCTTTATTCTGAAGATCTTTATTTATGTCTGCTATGTTCATTTTTTCATCAGTTGCCTAAAAAAGTAATAAGGGAAAGAAACTAATGAGCGGAAGTTAGGTCTCGTTTTTATAAGCTTGTACCATGTTTTGAAAGCATCACCAGTTCTATCAGCTGCCACATAAAAATGCACCAAATTATCATAGTGAAACGTACCTACCTTAGGATTCTTTGCAATAATGTCAGCGTATTCAGAAAGGAAGTGATTATGGAACTTTATATATCTTTGACTATTGTCCTTATAGAAGTCTGCATCGCTCATGCGAGTTGCCTGATGGTTGACATATATGCGCAAGTATGATTCTTTTAATGCTGCAACCTTCCAACCTTGCTTAAGTGCTCTACAACCGAGTGCCCAATCAGACATATCGTTGCCAATACCAGATATCCAAGTACCTCCGATAGACTCGAATGCCTTACGGCGGAACATGAATGTTGGAGTTCCACAAATTGTAGGCTTCGATATGGCTATTGGAAGTATTTCGGATCCTCCTTCAATTTCAGCTCCATGGATATTTAATTGTTCCTTGGTGTTATTATCATAATACGTCATTGCGCCATAGATGAAACCATAATCATCAGATAGTGATTGAATCAAATCCAATTGCTTTTCCAATTTTTCAGGAGTATACTCATCATCATCATCAAGGAACGTAATAAACTCACCCTTTGATAATTTAAAAGCTTCTTTTGTTTGAGCGACAGGACCACCCTCAGGAATAGAAATGTATATAATATGAGGATCATTGTAGGACTCTACAATTTTCTTCGTATTATCAGTACCACCATCTGCAACTATATGCTCATAGTTCTGGTACGTCTGATTTTGGATGCTCTCAATACATCTTGAAATCAGTCTTGCACGATTCTTTGTGTTGGTGATGATTGTCACTAGTGGTCGTTTTTTATCCATATATTTACTTTGATATGTCGGTAGAAGAGTAATCATTTATTAATTCACCCATACGTCTTATATTATTTTTTCATCTTTCATATTAGGAGGCTTTGATACAGTCAAGTAATCTATTTTACAATTGCGCATTGTAGTTTTGAACATTAATTGCCGTTAATTCTATTGCAATGAGCCTACTTCCAAAATTGTATTAATAAAAAAAATAATGTTCAAGTTCCGTAAAAGCACAAGTTAGAATTTGCGCCACACCATCTTGTTGACAATACCTACATAACTCTGTACAATCTTCACGACCTTGGTGCTTACATTTTCATCCACATAATCAGGCACAGGAATACCATGTTGATCATCTCTGCACAGTTCAACAGCAGTATCTACTGCTTGCAAAAGACTCTTCTCATCAATACCTGCAATAATAAAATCGCCTTTATCAATTGCTTCCGGACGCTCGGTAGAGGTACGGATACAAATTGCTGGGAATGGATGCCCTACACTGGTAAAAAAACTTGACTCCTCAGGAAGTGTACCAGAATCACTAACTACGGCAAAAGCGTTCATTTGAAGGCAATTGTAATCATGGAAGCCAAGAGGTTCATGCTGGATAACCCGTGAATCAAGCTTGAAACCACTTGCTGCAAGTCTATTGCGTGAACGCGGATGGCAGCTATAGAGAATTGGTATATCATACTTCTCTGCCATCTTATTAATAGCGGAAAAAAGTGACATGAAATTTTTTTCTGTATCAATGTTTTCCTCACGGTGAGCGGAGAGAAGAATATACTTGCCTTTCTCCAAGCCAAGACGCTGATGTATATCGCTTGCTTCGATTTCTGCGAAATTGTTATGAAGAACTTCTGCCATAGGTGAACCTGTAACGTAAGTGCGTTCCTTTGGAAGTCCACAATCTGCCAAATATCTTCTAGCGTGTTCAGAGTATGCCATATTTACATCACTAATTATATCAACGATACGGCGGTTTGTTTCTTCGGGAAGACACTCGTCTTTGCAACGGTTTCCAGCTTCCATGTGAAAGATAGGAATGTGCAAACGCTTAGCTCCTATAACACTGAGACACGAATTAGTATCACCTAGCACAAGCACGCCATCAGGCTTTGTCTGCGCAAAAAGTTTATAGGCACAGTTGATGATATTGCCACAAGTGGCTCCCAAATCATCGCCCACAGCATCCATATATACTTCAGGCTCTACCAATTTCAAATCTTTGAAAAAGATTCCATTTAAGTTATAGTCATAGTTCTGACCTGTATGGGCAAGAATAACATCGAAATACTGGCGGCATTTATTAATTACTGCCGCTAAGCGGATAATCTCAGGACGAGTACCAACAACAATGATCAATTTTAGTTTGCCGTCGTTCTTGAACTTTATATCTGAATAATCTAATTTGGGTTGTTTTTCCATGATCATTTTTTCACTTTATCAAAGTATGTATCCGGTTTATCCGGGTTGAATATCTCATTGCAGTACATAACCGTTACCAGATCTTCCGTATCGGAGAGATTGATGATGTTATGGGTATATCCGGGAAGCATGATAACGGATTGTATTTTGTCACCACTCACCTCGTAGTTCAGCACTTCGTCTGTACCTTCCTTGCGGAGTTGGATGAGCCCATGACCGCTGACAACAATAAACTGTTCCCATTTGGTATTGTGCCAATGTTCACCCTTAGTAATACCCGGTTTGGAGATATTTATACTTACCTGACCACAGTTCAAAGTATGTACAAGTTCTGTAAATGAGCCACGCTGATCTACATTCATCTTCAGATCAAAGATTGCTTTTTCTTTGGGCAAATAACTCAGATAAGTGCTATACAATCTTTTGGCAAACGAGTCTGACGGGATTTCAGGGATCATCAGCGTCTCTGGCATTTCTGCAAACTGATGCAGCAAATCAACTATTTCACCTAATGTAACCTTATGGGTAACCGGACAATAACAGTATCTGCCACCCACCAATGGATGTACGTCAAGACCTTCAAACTCGCAACGATGTTCCTCGCCTTTCAAGGCATGAATCATCTCGTCCACGAGATCGTCAATGTAAAGCAGCTCCAGTTCTACACGTGGGTCATTGACTTGTATCGGAAGGTCGTTAGCGATGTTGTTGCAGAATGTAGCGACAGCACTGTTGTAGTTGGGACGACACCACTTGCCGTAAAGGTTCGGAAAACGATAAACCAGCACTTTGGCTCCCGTATCTTTACCGTACTGTAGAAATAAATCTTCACCAGCCTTTTTGCTGCGACCGTATTCGCTGTTGCCAAAACGACCTGTCAGAGAAGCTTGTGCACTGGAAGAGAGCATGACAGGACAAGTATTATGATGTTTCTTCAGTGTTTCAAGCAATGTGCTTGCAAAACCGAAATTGCCTTTCATGAACTCCTCATTGTCTTTGGGACGGTTCACTCCGGCAAGGTTGAACACAAAGCCGGCTTTCTGACACCAGACATCTAATTGTTCGGAAGTGGAATCGAGATCGTACTCAAAGACTTCATCAATCTTCAGATCACCATAACAACGAGCCTTTCCGTTTTTGATATTATTAAGTTGGGCACAAAGATTTCTACCAACAAAACCTCTGGCACCGGTAACTAAAATATTCATAGCTATTATTGTACAAAGTTACTCTCACCACTCAGTTCCTTCTTGATATAATCAAGAGCAGCTATTTTAGCCTTGGTCTCTTCTACATTCAATATATAAGTATTATTAGAATTGAACTCCGTAAGTGTGTTACGTTCCGTTTCACCTTCTTTGAAGAATTTGTCATAGTTCAATCCACGATTATCTGCAGGAACGCGATAGAAATTACCCATATCTTCTGCCTTGGCACATTCTTCATTAGTAAGCAATGTCTCATACATCTTCTCACCATGACGAATACCGATAACCTTGATGTCTTCCTTCTTGCCGCCAAATAATTCACAAACAGCCTCCGCCTGAGTCTGGATGGTGCAAGCCGGAGCTTTCTGTACGAGGATGTCACCGTTCTGCCCATGCTCGAAAGCAAAAAGTACAAGGTCTACAGCTTCTTCCAGCGACATGATAAAGCGCGTCATCGTAGGCTCAGTCAAAGTGACAGGGTTGCCACTGCGAATTTGCTCTATCCACAGAGGAATTACAGAACCACGAGAACACATCACATTGCCATAACGCGTACAGCAAATCTTGGTTTTACCTGAGTAGCGGCTCTTAGCTACAGCAATCTTCTCCTCAACAGCTTTCGTGATACCCATAGCATTGATAGGATAGGCAGCCTTATCCGTAGATAGACATATCACAGCACCGACGCCAGCCTCGATAGCAGCTGTCAAAACGTTATCAGTACCGATTACATTGGTTTTCACCGCTTCCATAGGGAAGAACTCACAACTTGGAACCTGTTTCAAAGCCGCAGCATGAAAGATATAGTCAACTCCAGGCATTGCGTTCTTACATGACTGCAAATTACGTACATCGCCAATAAAAAACTTGATTTTATGTGCCACATCAGGATACTTTACCTGATATTCGTGACGCATATCATCCTGTTTCTTTTCATCCCGTGAAAAAATACGGATTTCACCGATGTCAGTACGGAGGAAACGATTCAAAACTGCATTGCCGAAGGAACCTGTTCCACCAGTAATCATAAGGGTTTTACCTGCAAAAATGCTCATAATGGTTTTATCTTTTTATTTTTATATAATCGATTTATTTATGGATGGTCTTTAAATGTGCCATAATACTTAGCATACCACCCTGCAAACTTTCTCAATCCCTCACGTAGTGATGTTGACGGTTTAAATCCAAAATATTATTCTAGAAGAGTAGTATCAGCATATGTCACAGGTACATCCCCAGGTTGCATCGGTACCAGTTCTTTGTGTGTCTCAAAGTCATAGTCGTTGGAAAGTACACCTGCACGAATAAGTTCTTCTTGAAGAATAGTCACAAAATCTAAAAGATTTTCTGGAAAGTTATTACCGATATTATATACTTTATAAGGAGGAACGGGCAATCCATCATCGCCATTTTTCTTTTCAGGAGCATGCTGCATAATACGGACAACACCCTCTACGATATCATCAACATAGGTGAAGTCACGTTTGCAGTTACCGTAATTGAATATTTGAATAGTTTTACCCTCACGAAGTTTGTTGGTAAAGCCAAAATATGCCATATCAGGACGACCACAGAGACCATAGACAGTAAAGAAACGCAAACCAGTACTTGGTATATTGTAGAGCTTAGTAGACATGGGCCATTAATTCATTGCTCTTTTTAGTAGCAGCGTAGAGTGATACAGGATTGTCTACCTTATCATCAGTACTATAAGGCACTTTCTTATTGCTTCCATATACACTACTGGAAGAAGCATATACCAAGTGCTCCACACTATAATGACGACAGGCTTCTAAAATATTATAAAATCCAATAAGGTTACTTTCAATATAGGCATCGGGGTTAGTTATACTATAGCGTACCCCGGCTTGAGCAGCAAGATTCACGACTACCTGAGGATGGTAGTGAGCGAAGATAAAGTCAACGATTTCCTTTTTAGCAATAGTGTCTTTAATGAAAACAAATCTGTCACCATAAGCAGACAATTCTTGCAAGCGTTCATATTTTAAACGTACATCATAGTATTCGGTAATACTATCAATACCGATAACCTTCACGCTATCAAATTCATTCAGCAAGCGTTTTACCAAATTGGCTCCGATAAAACCGGCTGCACCCATCACCCAAACCACTTTGTTCGCTAAACTAACATTGTATGTTACCATAAAGTTAATCCCTTTGGAAAATGTCACGAGTATATACCTTGTCTTTCACATCATCCAGACAAGCGTCGTAACGGTTGGCGATAATGGCCTGACTTATTTCCTTAAATTTAATCAGATCATTAACCACGTGACTTCCAAAGAATGTTTCACCATCTTGCATAGCAGGCTCGTAAATTACAATAGTAGCACCCTTCGCCTTGATACGTTTCATAATCCCTTGAATGGCACTTTGGCGGAAGTTGTCAGAATTGGATTTCATGGTCAGACGATATACACCAATGGTTATTTTTTGCTCTTTCTGGGCATCCCATGAACAGGAGGCAGTATAATACCCCGCTTTATGCAGCACTTGATCTGCTATGAAGTCTTTTCTTGTACGGTTACTTTCTACAATAGCACTCATCATGTTCTGAGGTACATCCTGATAGTTAGCCAAGAGTTGTTTCGTATCTTTCGGTAAACAATAACCGCCATAACCAAAACTAGGATTATTATAGTGCGTACCAATACGAGG
>CDTY01021641.1_pt1 | contig 27344 bp, 4 predicted proteins | sample 557731 | NCBI WGS metagenome assembly CDTY01 (sample SAMEA3182101, study PRJEB8094) | gut metagenome | biome: human; feature: gut; material: Stool; isolation source: human stool | place: Canada | collected 2013-02-12
ACCCTTTAGGGTGCTAGTGTGCTATCACCATACTGCATAGGTGCGAAGTTAGTGAATGTTTTGTAAATGCACAAATAAAGGGGAAAACATTTGGATTTGCGACAATAAAGTACTACCTTTGTTGCTGACCAAACGGTAGCTGACCGATACGGGAGAGTTACCAAAATACAAGCCGCTGGAGTTAATTGACGGACATCCGACATCCCCAGCGGCTTTATTTTTGCCTATCTGCTTCGTCTAGGCATACCAGTACCTCTACTAAAAATGTACTTCAAAGATACTTATTTTCTACCGACTTGATAGTTTTTACCCCATATTCTCGGACATTTTTCCCCCATGAGGTTATCTTTGTAGGGTGAAAGAGAAACCCATAAACGGGGATAGATTGAATGCTGGGAAGCATAAACAATCGGGGTAAGGTTAGCGAACCTTGCCTTTCATCCCCCATTATAACTTTACATAGAGGAACTTTATCTATCCCCCCCCGCCCCCAAAGGGGGAGCGACCAAACGGCAGCTTCACTCAATGGAGTGTTACAGTTCATCAAAACCAAGTGATAACTGTCGTTTCTCTGCTTCTTCTTTCTTTTGGGCAGCTAAAGTCTTTTTCCGAACGTATGTTTTTGTAAATGAAACCCTATCCCCATTAAAGACAATCAACGGATTAATGAACCAATTATATTCGTTTGGACCTCTTGCTATGATTTCACTTTGTACGAGCTCTGCCAATCCTTTGTATATGGCTTTGTCTGATTTGTATTGGGTGTATTCTAAGCATTTTCGCCTATCGAAAATTATCATATCATTCTTAGGCTTCATGCAAGTTAGAATATACCCGAAAACCCGAATAGCTGATTGTGATAGATTGAAAAAAGCGGCAAAATTCGCAAGGTATAGTTTTGCAAATTGCTCTTCATCTACTTCTATTTGTCGGATAAACGAGGTTTTGAATACTTCTCCTGTATCTGTATCAGCAACAGCAACTACAGCTTTTTTATCACTTCCCGTACTACTTTTGTATTTCTTAACAACGTGATTTTCAATCCCTTCAATTGCTTGTTTCATAAAGGGGTTTTCTTCGTTTTTTTGAAAATCGGTTAATTTGAGTACTTTCTTATTTTCCATAAACATTCTATTTAGGCAAATTTGACTTTCTATATATCGGTGAAAAAGTATAATTTGATTTTCCACAAAGGAATATTTAAATTTCCATTAATACAATAAAAAAGCAAAATATATTTTCCTTTTTAACATCTAATAGGAAAGAGTGACTTTCTAATATGGAAAATCAGATTTTCCAATATGGAAAATACCCTATATTGAGTATCAACTACTTAACTTATTCTATTTCTTAAGTTCTTATTATACCCTAAAAACGGCATATAATCAACTACTTAAAAAATCATCGGTCGGGGAGCGCCCAGCGGCAAGGGGCGGGACCACCCGTCCCGACGAGCGCCCACACCATAAACTTTTTTTCGAATAAGCACACAACCGTTTTTCGAACCCTGCAAAATTTCTTCCGAACCCGAACGGCGTAACACTCCATTGAGTGAAGCTGCCGTTTGGTCGCTCCCCCTTTGGGGGCGGGGGGGGTTACATACCCATGCCGAAACCTCTGCTTCTGGTGATTTGCTTGAGTAGGTCTTTCCCCTCTTCCATAGCTTTTGATATGTTTGGGAAATGATGCCTTAAAGCCTCCAGTTGTTCGGAATTGAACAAGTCTTTCATCTTACCAAGTTCTTTTTTCAATTCCTTGGTTTCGGTCTTTAGTTCTTGGTTCTCCGTTCTTAGTCGGTTACTGGTTGTCCTTGCATTGTCCATTTGCTGTCTATAATACTCCTTGTCGTTCTCGGCTTTGAATACCTTTGTGCCGTTTCGCTCTTTTTCAAGTATAGCCTTTCCCAGTCTATCGGATAGCTGTTCATTTTCCCCCTCTAAAGCCTTTATTTTGGCTTTTAAGGCATCTTTTTCCCTATCGTTAACCGTTTTCCCTATTAAGCCGTAAAACTTCTCTGAAGCCTTAGAAATGAGTTTTTGGACGTTTTTCTTTGTTTCAATGGAACGTAGTTCTTTCTGAAGCTGAAGAAGCTGGTTTTGCACGTCCTTGTGCTTGTCTAACGCACTGGATATATCGTTGGATAGTTCCTGAAGCTGTTCTTTCGCACATTCGGTCTTGTACTGCATAGCCGATAAGTGTTTGCGATCAGAAGAAACACCACGTTCCATGCCCAGTGCTTCAGATGCTATGGTTTGGAGTTCTGCCATGTCATCACGCGATAAACGCACACTCTTCCCGTTCGGCTGCGTCCAATCGAAAACTACATGGGCGTGAAGGTTAGGTGTCCATTGCTTTGCGTTCATGTATCCTTCGTCCTTGTGTATATGGATTTGAAACGCTTCAATACCGAAACGTTCCTTGCAGACCGCAGCGAATTGCTGGAGTTCCTGCATGGTGGTTTCTTGCTTGATTACTATTACCCCCTCCCGTATGGGTGCTGCTTTAGTCTGCATCTTCTGCCCAACCGTATCGAAATATCTCTGTTTCGCACTCTCCAGCCGATGGGAGATGCTATCTCCAACCCAGCTTTCATTCAAATGACTAAGTTCCGGACGAACATAGTCCAACTCTTTTTCCCTAAAGTTGTGAATCTCGCTCCCCGGCTTCACTGCTTGTACATGAATACTTGTTGCTCCCATAAGTTAACATTTTTGTGACAATCGATAACAGCCGGTGACAGCCGGCTGACAGGGGGTTAAGGGGGCTTGTCCCCTTACACACGTACCCTTTAGGGTGCTAGTGTGCTATCACCATACTGCATAGGTGCGAAGTTAGTGAATGTTTTGTAAATGCACAAATAAAGGGGAAAACATTTGGATTTGCGACAATAAAGTACTACCTTTGTTGCTGACCAAACGGTAGCTGACCGATACGGGAGAGTTACCAAAATACAAGCCGCTGGAGTTAATTGACGGACATCCGACATCCCCAGCGGCTTTATTTTTGCCTATCTGCTTCGTCTAGGCATACCAGTACCTCTACTAAAAATGTACTTCAAAGATACTTATTTTCTACCGACTTGATAGTTTTTACCCCATATTCTCGGACATTTTTCCCCCATGAGGTTATCTTTGTAGGGTGAAAGAGAAACCCATAAACGGGGATAGATTGAATGCTGGGAAGCATAAACAATCGGGGTAAGGTTAGCGAACCTTGCCTTTCATCCCCCATTATAACTTTACATAGAGGAACTTTATCTATCCCCCCCCGCCCCCAAAGGGGGAGCGACCAAACGGCAGCTTCACTCAATGGAGTGTTACAGTTCATCAAAACCAAGTGATAACTGTCGTTTCTCTGCTTCTTCTTTCTTTTGGGCAGCTAAAGTCTTTTTCCGAACGTATGTTTTTGTAAATGAAACCCTATCCCCATTAAAGACAATCAACGGATTAATGAACCAATTATATTCGTTTGGACCTCTTGCTATGATTTCACTTTGTACGAGCTCTGCCAATCCTTTGTATATGGCTTTGTCTGATTTGTATTGGGTGTATTCTAAGCATTTTCGCCTATCGAAAATTATCATATCATTCTTAGGCTTCATGCAAGTTAGAATATACCCGAAAACCCGAATAGCTGATTGTGATAGATTGAAAAAAGCGGCAAAATTCGCAAGGTATAGTTTTGCAAATTGCTCTTCATCTACTTCTATTTGTCGGATAAACGAGGTTTTGAATACTTCTCCTGTATCTGTATCAGCAACAGCAACTACAGCTTTTTTATCACTTCCCGTACTACTTTTGTATTTCTTAACAACGTGATTTTCAATCCCTTCAATTGCTTGTTTCATAAAGGGGTTTTCTTCGTTTTTTTGAAAATCGGTTAATTTGAGTACTTTCTTATTTTCCATAAACATTCTATTTAGGCAAATTTGACTTTCTATATATCGGTGAAAAAGTATAATTTGATTTTCCACAAAGGAATATTTAAATTTCCATTAATACAATAAAAAAGCAAAATATATTTTCCTTTTTAACATCTAATAGGAAAGAGTGACTTTCTAATATGGAAAATCAGATTTTCCAATATGGAAAATACCCTATATTGAGTATCAACTACTTAACTTATTCTATTTCTTAAGTTCTTATTATACCCTAAAAACGGCATATAATCAACTACTTAAAAAATCATCGGTCGGGGAGCGCCCAGCGGCAAGGGGCGGGACCACCCGTCCCGACGAGCGCCCACACCATAAACTTTTTTTCGAATAAGCACACAACCGTTTTTCGAACCCTGCAAAATTTCTTCCGAACCCGAACGGCGTAACACTCCATTGAGTGAAGCTGCCGTTTGGTCGCTCCCCCTTTGGGGGCGGGGGGGGTTACATACCCATGCCGAAACCTCTGCTTCTGGTGATTTGCTTGAGTAGGTCTTTCCCCTCTTCCATAGCTTTTGATATGTTTGGGAAATGATGCCTTAAAGCCTCCAGTTGTTCGGAATTGAACAAGTCTTTCATCTTACCAAGTTCTTTTTTCAATTCCTTGGTTTCGGTCTTTAGTTCTTGGTTCTCCGTTCTTAGTCGGTTACTGGTTGTCCTTGCATTGTCCATTTGCTGTCTATAATACTCCTTGTCGTTCTCGGCTTTGAATACCTTTGTGCCGTTTCGCTCTTTTTCAAGTATAGCCTTTCCCAGTCTATCGGATAGCTGTTCATTTTCCCCCTCTAAAGCCTTTATTTTGGCTTTTAAGGCATCTTTTTCCCTATCGTTAACCGTTTTCCCTATTAAGCCGTAAAACTTCTCTGAAGCCTTAGAAATGAGTTTTTGGACGTTTTTCTTTGTTTCAATGGAACGTAGTTCTTTCTGAAGCTGAAGAAGCTGGTTTTGCACGTCCTTGTGCTTGTCTAACGCACTGGATATATCGTTGGATAGTTCCTGAAGCTGTTCTTTCGCACATTCGGTCTTGTACTGCATAGCCGATAAGTGTTTGCGATCAGAAGAAACACCACGTTCCATGCCCAGTGCTTCAGATGCTATGGTTTGGAGTTCTGCCATGTCATCACGCGATAAACGCACACTCTTCCCGTTCGGCTGCGTCCAATCGAAAACTACATGGGCGTGAAGGTTAGGTGTCCATTGCTTTGCGTTCATGTATCCTTCGTCCTTGTGTATATGGATTTGAAACGCTTCAATACCGAAACGTTCCTTGCAGACCGCAGCGAATTGCTGGAGTTCCTGCATGGTGGTTTCTTGCTTGATTACTATTACCCCCTCCCGTATGGGTGCTGCTTTAGTCTGCATCTTCTGCCCAACCGTATCGAAATATCTCTGTTTCGCACTCTCCAGCCGATGGGAGATGCTATCTCCAACCCAGCTTTCATTCAAATGACTAAGTTCGGGACGAACATAGTCCAACTCTTTTTCCCTAAAGTTGTGAATCTCACTCCCCGGCTTCACTGCTTGTACATGAATACTTGTTGCTCCCATAAGTTAACATTTTTGTGACAATCGATAACAGCCGGTGACAGCCGGCTGACAGGGGGTTAAGGGGGCTTGTCCCCTTACACACGCACCCTTTAGGGTGCTAGTGTGCTATCACCATACTGCATAGGTGCGAAGTTAGCAAATGTTCTGTAAATGCACAAATAAAGGGGAAAACATTTGGATTTGCGACAATAAAGTACTACCTTTGTTGCTGACCAAACGGTAGCCGACCGATACGGGAGAGTTACCAAAATACAAGCCGCTGGAGTTAATTGACGGACATCCGACATCTCCAGCGGCTTTATTTTTGCCTATCTGCTTCGTCTAGGCATACCAGTACCTCTACTAAAAATGTACTTCAAAGATACTTATTTTCTACCGACTTGATAGTTTTTACCCCATATTCTTGGACATTTTTCCCCCATGAGGTTATCTTTGTAGGGTGAAAGAGAAACCCATAAACGGGGATAGATTGAATGCTGGGAAGCATAAACAATCGGGGTAAGGTTAGCGAACCTTGCCTTTCATCCCCCATTATAACTTTACATAGAGGAACTTTATCTATCCCCCCCCCGCCCCCAAAGGGGGAGCGACCAAACGGCAGCTTCACTCAATGGAGTGTTACTGTTCATCAAAGCCAAGTGATAATTGTCGTTTCTCTGCTTCTTCTTTCTTTTGGGCAGCTAAAGTCTTTTTCCGAACGTATGTTTTAGCAAATGTCACTCGGTCACCATTGAATACTATCAGAGGATTAATAAACCAAAGATTATCGGCTGGTCCTCGGGCTATGATTTCAGCTTTTACAAGTTCTGCAAGTCCTTTATAAACGGCTTTGTCTGTTTTGTATTTGGTATATTCTAGGCATTTTTTTCTATTGAAGATGATTAAATCATTTTTGGGTTTCATGCAGGTCATAAAGTAACCAAAAACCCGAATAGCTGCTTGTGATAGGTCAAAGAATGCAGCAAAGTTAGAAAGATACAATTTAGTGAATTGTTCTTCATCTACTTCTATTTGACGGATAAACGAAGTCTTAAACACTTCTCCAGTTTCAGTGTCGGCTAAAGCTACTACGGCTCTCTTATCGCCACCACTATTACTCTTATACTTTTTAACAACATGATTTTCAATACCTTCTATAGCTTGTTTCATAAAAGGATTTTCTTCGTTCTTTTGAAAATCGGTTAACTTAACTGCTTTTTTATTTTCCATTTTGATGTGTTTTTGGGAAATATTATTCTCCACAAAGTAAACTATTATTTTCCATAAAAACAATATTAAGGGAAATATTATTTTCCTGTTTAGTATTATATTAGGAAATCAGTATTTTCTAGATTGGAAAATGAGAATTTCCAATATGGAAAATGCCCTATATTGTGTATCAAGTACTTAACTTATTCTATTTCTTCTATTCTTAATATACCCCCAAAACAGCACAAAATCAGTCACTTAAAAATCATCGGTCGGGGAGCGCCCAGCGGCAAGGGGCGGGACCACCCGTCCCGACGAGCGCCACACCATAAACTTTTTTTAGAATAAGCACACAACCGTTTTCCGAACCCTGCAAAATTTCTTCCGAATCCGAACGACGTAACACTCCATTGAGAGAGGCTGCCGTTTGGTCGCTCCCCCTTTGGGGGCGGGGGGGGGTTACATACCCATACCGAAACCTCTGCTTCTGGTGATTTGCTTGAGTAGGTCTTTCCCCTCTTCCATAGCTTTTGATATGTTTGGGAAATGATGCCTTAAAGCCTCCAGTTGTTCGGAATTGAACAAGTCTTTCATCTTACCAAGTTCTTTTTTCAATTCCTTGGTTTCGGTCTTTAGTTCTTGGTTCTCCGTCCTTAATCGGTTACTGGTTGTCCTTGCGTTGTCCATTTGTTGTCTATAATACTCCTTGTCATTCTCGGCTTTGAATGCCTTTGTGCCGTTTTGCTCTTTTTCAAGTATAGCCTTTCCCAGTCTATCGGATAGCTGTTCATTTTCCCCCTCTAAAGCCTTTACTTTGGCTTTTAAGGCATCCTTTTCCCTATCGTTGACTGTTTTTCCAATCAAGCCGTAAAACTTCTCTGAAGCCTTAGAAATGAGTTTTTGGACGTTCTTCTTTGTTTCAATGGAACGTAGTTCTTTCTGAAGCTGAAGAAGCTGGTTTTGTACGTCCTTGTGTTTGTCTAATGCACTGGATATATCGTTTGATAGTTCCTGAAGCTGTTCTTTCGCACATTCGGTCTTGTACTGCATAGCCGATAAGTGTTTGCGGTCAGAAGAAACGCCACGTTCCATGCCCAGTGTTTCAGATGCTATGGTTTGGAGTTCTGCCATGTCATCACGCGATAAACGCACACTTTTCCCATTCGGCTGCGTCCAATCGAAAACTACATGGGCATGAAGGTTAGGTGTCCATTGCTTTGCGTTCATGTATCCTTCGTCCTTGTGTATATGGATTTGAAATGCTTCGATACCGAAACGTTCTTTGCAGACCGTGGCAAACTGCTGGAGTTCCTGCATGGTGGTTTCTTGTTTGATTACTATTACTCCCTCTCGTATGGGTGCGGCTTTAGCCTGCATCTTCTGCCCAACCGTATCGAGATATCTTTGTTTCGCACTTTCCAGCCGATGGGAGATGCTATCTCCAACCCAGCTTTCATTCAAATGACTAAGTTCGGGACGAACATAGTCCAACTCTTTTTCCCTAAAGTTGTGAATCTCACTCCCCGGCTTCACTGCTTGTACATGAATACTTGTTGCTCCCATAAGTTAACATTTTTGTGACAATCGATAACAGCCGGTGACAGCCGGCTGACAGGGGGTTAAGGGGGCTTGTCCCCTTACACACGCACCCTTTAGGGTGCTAGTGTGCTATCACCATACTGCATAGGTGCGAAGTTAGCAAATGTTCTGTAAATGCACAAATAAAGGGGAAAACATTTGGATTTGCGACAATAAAGTACTACCTTTGTTGCTGACCAAACGGTAGCTGACCGATACGGGAGAGTTACCAAAATACAAGCCGCTGGAGTTAATTGACGGACATCCGACATCCCCAGCGGCTTTATTTTTGCCTATCTGCTTCGTCTAGGCATACCAGTACCTCTACTAAAAATGTACTTCAAAGATACTTATTTTCTACCGACTTGATAGTTTTTACCCCATATTCTCGGACATTTTTCCCCCATGAGGTTATCTTTGTAGGGTGAAAGAGAAACCCATAAACGGGGATAGATTGAATGCTGGGAAGCATAAACAATCGGGGTAAGGTTAGCGAACCTTGCCTTTCATCCCCCATTATAACTTTACATAGAGGAACTTTATCTATCCCCCCCCGCCCCCAAAGGGGGAGCGACCAAACGGCAGCTTCACTCAATGGAGTGTTACAGTTCATCAAAACCAAGTGATAACTGTCGTTTCTCTGCTTCTTCTTTCTTTTGGGCAGCTAAAGTCTTTTTCCGAACGTATGTTTTTGTAAATGAAACCCTATCCCCATTAAAGACAATCAACGGATTAATGAACCAATTATATTCGTTTGGACCTCTTGCTATGATTTCACTTTGTACGAGCTCTGCCAATCCTTTGTATATGGCTTTGTCTGATTTGTATTGGGTGTATTCTAAGCATTTTCGCCTATCGAAAATTATCATATCATTCTTAGGCTTCATGCAAGTTAGAATATACCCGAAAACCCGAATAGCTGATTGTGATAGATTGAAAAAAGCGGCAAAATTCGCAAGGTATAGTTTTGCAAATTGCTCTTCATCTACTTCTATTTGTCGGATAAACGAGGTTTTGAATACTTCTCCTGTATCTGTATCAGCAACAGCAACTACAGCTTTTTTATCACTTCCCGTACTACTTTTGTATTTCTTAACAACGTGATTTTCAATCCCTTCAATTGCTTGTTTCATAAAGGGGTTTTCTTCGTTTTTTTGAAAATCGGTTAATTTGAGTACTTTCTTATTTTCCATAAACATTCTATTTAGGCAAATTTGACTTTCTATATATCGGTGAAAAAGTATAATTTGATTTTCCACAAAGGAATATTTAAATTTCCATTAATACAATAAAAAAGCAAAATATATTTTCCTTTTTAACATCTAATAGGAAAGAGTGACTTTCTAATATGGAAAATCAGATTTTCCAATATGGAAAATACCCTATATTGAGTATCAACTACTTAACTTATTCTATTTCTTAAGTTCTTATTATACCCTAAAAACGGCATATAATCAACTACTTAAAAAATCATCGGTCGGGGAGCGCCCAGCGGCAAGGGGCGGGACCACCCGTCCCGACGAGCGCCCACACCATAAACTTTTTTTCGAATAAGCACACAACCGTTTTTCGAACCCTGCAAAATTTCTTCCGAACCCGAACGGCGTAACACTCCATTGAGTGAAGCTGCCGTTTGGTCGCTCCCCCTTTGGGGGCGGGGGGGGTTACATACCCATGCCGAAACCTCTGCTTCTGGTGATTTGCTTGAGTAGGTCTTTCCCCTCTTCCATAGCTTTTGATATGTTTGGGAAATGATGCCTTAAAGCCTCCAGTTGTTCGGAATTGAACAAGTCTTTCATCTTACCAAGTTCTTTTTTCAATTCCTTGGTTTCGGTCTTTAGTTCTTGGTTCTCCGTTCTTAGTCGGTTACTGGTTGTCCTTGCATTGTCCATTTGCTGTCTATAATACTCCTTGTCGTTCTCGGCTTTGAATACCTTTGTGCCGTTTCGCTCTTTTTCAAGTATAGCCTTTCCCAGTCTATCGGATAGCTGTTCATTTTCCCCCTCTAAAGCCTTTATTTTGGCTTTTAAGGCATCTTTTTCCCTATCGTTAACCGTTTTCCCTATTAAGCCGTAAAACTTCTCTGAAGCCTTAGAAATGAGTTTTTGGACGTTTTTCTTTGTTTCAATGGAACGTAGTTCTTTCTGAAGCTGAAGAAGCTGGTTTTGCACGTCCTTGTGCTTGTCTAACGCACTGGATATATCGTTGGATAGTTCCTGAAGCTGTTCTTTCGCACATTCGGTCTTGTACTGCATAGCCGATAAGTGTTTGCGATCAGAAGAAACACCACGTTCCATGCCCAGTGCTTCAGATGCTATGGTTTGGAGTTCTGCCATGTCATCACGCGATAAACGCACACTCTTCCCGTTCGGCTGCGTCCAATCGAAAACTACATGGGCGTGAAGGTTAGGTGTCCATTGCTTTGCGTTCATGTATCCTTCGTCCTTGTGTATATGGATTTGAAACGCTTCAATACCGAAACGTTCCTTGCAGACCGCAGCGAATTGCTGGAGTTCCTGCATGGTGGTTTCTTGCTTGATTACTATTACCCCCTCCCGTATGGGTGCTGCTTTAGTCTGCATCTTCTGCCCAACCGTATCGAAATATCTCTGTTTCGCACTCTCCAGCCGATGGGAGATGCTATCTCCAACCCAGCTTTCATTCAAATGACTAAGTTCCGGACGAACATAGTCCAACTCTTTTTCCCTAAAGTTGTGAATCTCGCTCCCCGGCTTCACTGCTTGTACATGAATACTTGTTGCTCCCATAAGTTAACATTTTTGTGACAATCGATAACAGCCGGTGACAGCCGGCTGACAGGGGGTTAAGGGGGCTTGTCCCCTTACACACGTACCCTTTAGGGTGCTAGTGTGCTATCACCATACTGCATAGGTGCGAAGTTAGTGAATGTTTTGTAAATGCACAAATAAAGGGGAAAACATTTGGATTTGCGACAATAAAGTACTACCTTTGTTGCTGACCAAACGGTAGCTGACCGATACGGGAGAGTTACCAAAATACAAGCCGCTGGAGTTAATTGACGGACATCCGACATCCCCAGCGGCTTTATTTTTGCCTATCTGCTTCGTCTAGGCATACCAGTACCTCTACTAAAAATGTACTTCAAAGATACTTATTTTCTACCGACTTGATAGTTTTTACCCCATATTCTCGGACATTTTTCCCCCATGAGGTTATCTTTGTAGGGTGAAAGAGAAACCCATAAACGGGGATAGATTGAATGCTGGGAAGCATAAACAATCGGGGTAAGGTTAGCGAACCTTGCCTTTCATCCCCCATTATAACTTTACATAGAGGAACTTTATCTATCCCCCCCCGCCCCCAAAGGGGGAGCGACCAAACGGCAGCTTCACTCAATGGAGTGTTACAGTTCATCAAAACCAAGTGATAACTGTCGTTTCTCTGCTTCTTCTTTCTTTTGGGCAGCTAAAGTCTTTTTCCGAACGTATGTTTTTGTAAATGAAACCCTATCCCCATTAAAGACAATCAACGGATTAATGAACCAATTATATTCGTTTGGACCTCTTGCTATGATTTCACTTTGTACGAGCTCTGCCAATCCTTTGTATATGGCTTTGTCTGATTTGTATTGGGTGTATTCTAAGCATTTTCGCCTATCGAAAATTATCATATCATTCTTAGGCTTCATGCAAGTTAGAATATACCCGAAAACCCGAATAGCTGATTGTGATAGATTGAAAAAAGCGGCAAAATTCGCAAGGTATAGTTTTGCAAATTGCTCTTCATCTACTTCTATTTGTCGGATAAACGAGGTTTTGAATACTTCTCCTGTATCTGTATCAGCAACAGCAACTACAGCTTTTTTATCACTTCCCGTACTACTTTTGTATTTCTTAACAACGTGATTTTCAATCCCTTCAATTGCTTGTTTCATAAAGGGGTTTTCTTCGTTTTTTTGAAAATCGGTTAATTTGAGTACTTTCTTATTTTCCATAAACATTCTATTTAGGCAAATTTGACTTTCTATATATCGGTGAAAAAGTATAATTTGATTTTCCACAAAGGAATATTTAAATTTCCATTAATACAATAAAAAAGCAAAATATATTTTCCTTTTTAACATCTAATAGGAAAGAGTGACTTTCTAATATGGAAAATCAGATTTTCCAATATGGAAAATACCCTATATTGAGTATCAACTACTTAACTTATTCTATTTCTTAAGTTCTTATTATACCCTAAAAACGGCATATAATCAACTACTTAAAAAATCATCGGTCGGGGAGCGCCCAGCGGCAAGGGGCGGGACCACCCGTCCCGACGAGCGCCCACACCATAAACTTTTTTTCGAATAAGCACACAACCGTTTTTCGAACCCTGCAAAATTTCTTCCGAACCCGAACGGCGTAACACTCCATTGAGTGAAGCTGCCGTTTGGTCGCTCCCCCTTTGGGGGCGGGGGGGGTTACATACCCATGCCGAAACCTCTGCTTCTGGTGATTTGCTTGAGTAGGTCTTTCCCCTCTTCCATAGCTTTTGATATGTTTGGGAAATGATGCCTTAAAGCCTCCAGTTGTTCGGAATTGAACAAGTCTTTCATCTTACCAAGTTCTTTTTTCAATTCCTTGGTTTCGGTCTTTAGTTCTTGGTTCTCCGTTCTTAGTCGGTTACTGGTTGTCCTTGCATTGTCCATTTGCTGTCTATAATACTCCTTGTCGTTCTCGGCTTTGAATACCTTTGTGCCGTTTCGCTCTTTTTCAAGTATAGCCTTTCCCAGTCTATCGGATAGCTGTTCATTTTCCCCCTCTAAAGCCTTTATTTTGGCTTTTAAGGCATCTTTTTCCCTATCGTTAACCGTTTTCCCTATTAAGCCGTAAAACTTCTCTGAAGCCTTAGAAATGAGTTTTTGGACGTTTTTCTTTGTTTCAATGGAACGTAGTTCTTTCTGAAGCTGAAGAAGCTGGTTTTGCACGTCCTTGTGCTTGTCTAACGCACTGGATATATCGTTGGATAGTTCCTGAAGCTGTTCTTTCGCACATTCGGTCTTGTACTGCATAGCCGATAAGTGTTTGCGATCAGAAGAAACACCACGTTCCATGCCCAGTGCTTCAGATGCTATGGTTTGGAGTTCTGCCATGTCATCACGCGATAAACGCACACTCTTCCCGTTCGGCTGCGTCCAATCGAAAACTACATGGGCGTGAAGGTTAGGTGTCCATTGCTTTGCGTTCATGTATCCTTCGTCCTTGTGTATATGGATTTGAAACGCTTCAATACCGAAACGTTCCTTGCAGACCGCAGCGAATTGCTGGAGTTCCTGCATGGTGGTTTCTTGCTTGATTACTATTACCCCCTCCCGTATGGGTGCTGCTTTAGTCTGCATCTTCTGCCCAACCGTATCGAAATATCTCTGTTTCGCACTCTCCAGCCGATGGGAGATGCTATCTCCAACCCAGCTTTCATTCAAATGACTAAGTTCCGGACGAACATAGTCCAACTCTTTTTCCCTAAAGTTGTGAATCTCGCTCCCCGGCTTCACTGCTTGTACATGAATACTTGTTGCTCCCATAAGTTAACATTTTTGTGACAATCGATAACAGCCGGTGACAGCCGGCTGACAGGGGGTTAAGGGGGCTTGTCCCCTTACACACGTACCCTTTAGGGTGCTAGTGTGCTATCACCATACTGCATAGGTGCGAAGTTAGTGAATGTTTTGTAAATGCACAAATAAAGGGGAAAACATTTGGATTTGCGACAATAAAGTACTACCTTTGTTGCTGACCAAACGGTAGCTGACCGATACGGGAGAGTTACCAAAATACAAGCCGCTGGAGTTAATTGACGGACATCCGACATCCCCAGCGGCTTTATTTTTGCCTATCTGCTTCGTCTAGGCATACCAGTACCTCTACTAAAAATGTACTTCAAAGATACTTATTTTCTACCGACTTGATAGTTTTTACCCCATATTCTCGGACATTTTTCCCCCATGAGGTTATCTTTGTAGGGTGAAAGAGAAACCCATAAACGGGGATAGATTGAATGCTGGGAAGCATAAACAATCGGGGTAAGGTTAGCGAACCTTGCCTTTCATCCCCCATTATAACTTTACATAGAGGAACTTTATCTATCCCCCCCCGCCCCCAAAGGGGGAGCGACCAAACGGCAGCTTCACTCAATGGAGTGTTACAGTTCATCAAAACCAAGTGATAACTGTCGTTTCTCTGCTTCTTCTTTCTTTTGGGCAGCTAAAGTCTTTTTCCGAACGTATGTTTTTGTAAATGAAACCCTATCCCCATTAAAGACAATCAACGGATTAATGAACCAATTATATTCGTTTGGACCTCTTGCTATGATTTCACTTTGTACGAGCTCTGCCAATCCTTTGTATATGGCTTTGTCTGATTTGTATTGGGTGTATTCTAAGCATTTTCGCCTATCGAAAATTATCATATCATTCTTAGGCTTCATGCAAGTTAGAATATACCCGAAAACCCGAATAGCTGATTGTGATAGATTGAAAAAAGCGGCAAAATTCGCAAGGTATAGTTTTGCAAATTGCTCTTCATCTACTTCTATTTGTCGGATAAACGAGGTTTTGAATACTTCTCCTGTATCTGTATCAGCAACAGCAACTACAGCTTTTTTATCACTTCCCGTACTACTTTTGTATTTCTTAACAACGTGATTTTCAATCCCTTCAATTGCTTGTTTCATAAAGGGGTTTTCTTCGTTTTTTTGAAAATCGGTTAATTTGAGTACTTTCTTATTTTCCATAAACATTCTATTTAGGCAAATTTGACTTTCTATATATCGGTGAAAAAGTATAATTTGATTTTCCACAAAGGAATATTTAAATTTCCATTAATACAATAAAAAAGCAAAATATATTTTCCTTTTTAACATCTAATAGGAAAGAGTGACTTTCTAATATGGAAAATCAGATTTTCCAATATGGAAAATACCCTATATTGAGTATCAACTACTTAACTTATTCTATTTCTTAAGTTCTTATTATACCCTAAAAACGGCATATAATCAACTACTTAAAAAATCATCGGTCGGGGAGCGCCCAGCGGCAAGGGGCGGGACCACCCGTCCCGACGAGCGCCCACACCATAAACTTTTTTTCGAATAAGCACACAACCGTTTTTCGAACCCTGCAAAATTTCTTCCGAACCCGAACGGCGTAACACTCCATTGAGTGAAGCTGCCGTTTGGTCGCTCCCCCTTTGGGGGCGGGGGGGGTTACATACCCATGCCGAAACCTCTGCTTCTGGTGATTTGCTTGAGTAGGTCTTTCCCCTCTTCCATAGCTTTTGATATGTTTGGGAAATGATGCCTTAAAGCCTCCAGTTGTTCGGAATTGAACAAGTCTTTCATCTTACCAAGTTCTTTTTTCAATTCCTTGGTTTCGGTCTTTAGTTCTTGGTTCTCCGTTCTTAGTCGGTTACTGGTTGTCCTTGCATTGTCCATTTGCTGTCTATAATACTCCTTGTCGTTCTCGGCTTTGAATACCTTTGTGCCGTTTCGCTCTTTTTCAAGTATAGCCTTTCCCAGTCTATCGGATAGCTGTTCATTTTCCCCCTCTAAAGCCTTTATTTTGGCTTTTAAGGCATCTTTTTCCCTATCGTTAACCGTTTTCCCTATTAAGCCGTAAAACTTCTCTGAAGCCTTAGAAATGAGTTTTTGGACGTTTTTCTTTGTTTCAATGGAACGTAGTTCTTTCTGAAGCTGAAGAAGCTGGTTTTGCACGTCCTTGTGCTTGTCTAACGCACTGGATATATCGTTGGATAGTTCCTGAAGCTGTTCTTTCGCACATTCGGTCTTGTACTGCATAGCCGATAAGTGTTTGCGATCAGAAGAAACACCACGTTCCATGCCCAGTGCTTCAGATGCTATGGTTTGGAGTTCTGCCATGTCATCACGCGATAAACGCACACTCTTCCCGTTCGGCTGCGTCCAATCGAAAACTACATGGGCGTGAAGGTTAGGTGTCCATTGCTTTGCGTTCATGTATCCTTCGTCCTTGTGTATATGGATTTGAAACGCTTCAATACCGAAACGTTCCTTGCAGACCGCAGCGAATTGCTGGAGTTCCTGCATGGTGGTTTCTTGCTTGATTACTATTACCCCCTCCCGTATGGGTGCTGCTTTAGTCTGCATCTTCTGCCCAACCGTATCGAAATATCTCTGTTTCGCACTCTCCAGCCGATGGGAGATGCTATCTCCAACCCAGCTTTCATTCAAATGACTAAGTTCCGGACGAACATAGTCCAACTCTTTTTCCCTAAAGTTGTGAATCTCGCTCCCCGGCTTCACTGCTTGTACATGAATACTTGTTGCTCCCATAAGTTAACATTTTTGTGACAATCGATAACAGCCGGTGACAGCCGGCTGACAGGGGGTTAAGGGGGCTTGTCCCCTTACACACGTACCCTTTAGGGTGCTAGTGTGCTATCACCATACTGCATAGGTGCGAAGTTAGTGAATGTTTTGTAAATGCACAAATAAAGGGGAAAACATTTGGATTTGCGACAATAAAGTACTACCTTTGTTGCTGACCAAACGGTAGCTGACCGATACGGGAGAGTTACCAAAATACAAGCCGCTGGAGTTAATTGACGGACATCCGACATCCCCAGCGGCTTTATTTTTGCCTATCTGCTTCGTCTAGGCATACCAGTACCTCTACTAAAAATGTACTTCAAAGATACTTATTTTCTACCGACTTGATAGTTTTTACCCCATATTCTCGGACATTTTTCCCCCATGAGGTTATCTTTGTAGGGTGAAAGAGAAACCCATAAACGGGGATAGATTGAATGCTGGGAAGCATAAACAATCGGGGTAAGGTTAGCGAACCTTGCCTTTCATCCCCCATTATAACTTTACATAGAGGAACTTTATCTATCCCCCCCCGCCCCCAAAGGGGGAGCGACCAAACGGCAGCTTCACTCAATGGAGTGTTACAGTTCATCAAAACCAAGTGATAACTGTCGTTTCTCTGCTTCTTCTTTCTTTTGGGCAGCTAAAGTCTTTTTCCGAACGTATGTTTTTGTAAATGAAACCCTATCCCCATTAAAGACAATCAACGGATTAATGAACCAATTATATTCGTTTGGACCTCTTGCTATGATTTCACTTTGTACGAGCTCTGCCAATCCTTTGTATATGGCTTTGTCTGATTTGTATTGGGTGTATTCTAAGCATTTTCGCCTATCGAAAATTATCATATCATTCTTAGGCTTCATGCAAGTTAGAATATACCCGAAAACCCGAATAGCTGATTGTGATAGATTGAAAAAAGCGGCAAAATTCGCAAGGTATAGTTTTGCAAATTGCTCTTCATCTACTTCTATTTGTCGGATAAACGAGGTTTTGAATACTTCTCCTGTATCTGTATCAGCAACAGCAACTACAGCTTTTTTATCACTTCCCGTACTACTTTTGTATTTCTTAACAACGTGATTTTCAATCCCTTCAATTGCTTGTTTCATAAAGGGGTTTTCTTCGTTTTTTTGAAAATCGGTTAATTTGAGTACTTTCTTATTTTCCATAAACATTCTATTTAGGCAAATTTGACTTTCTATATATCGGTGAAAAAGTATAATTTGATTTTCCACAAAGGAATATTTAAATTTCCATTAATACAATAAAAAAGCAAAATATATTTTCCTTTTTAACATCTAATAGGAAAGAGTGACTTTCTAATATGGAAAATCAGATTTTCCAATATGGAAAATACCCTATATTGAGTATCAACTACTTAACTTATTCTATTTCTTAAGTTCTTATTATACCCTAAAAACGGCATATAATCAACTACTTAAAAAATCATCGGTCGGGGAGCGCCCAGCGGCAAGGGGCGGGACCACCCGTCCCGACGAGCGCCCACACCATAAACTTTTTTTCGAATAAGCACACAACCGTTTTTCGAACCCTGCAAAATTTCTTCCGAACCCGAACGGCGTAACACTCCATTGAGTGAAGCTGCCGTTTGGTCGCTCCCCCTTTGGGGGCGGGGGGGGTTACATACCCATGCCGAAACCTCTGCTTCTGGTGATTTGCTTGAGTAGGTCTTTCCCCTCTTCCATAGCTTTTGATATGTTTGGGAAATGATGCCTTAAAGCCTCCAGTTGTTCGGAATTGAACAAGTCTTTCATCTTACCAAGTTCTTTTTTCAATTCCTTGGTTTCGGTCTTTAGTTCTTGGTTCTCCGTTCTTAGTCGGTTACTGGTTGTCCTTGCATTGTCCATTTGCTGTCTATAATACTCCTTGTCGTTCTCGGCTTTGAATACCTTTGTGCCGTTTCGCTCTTTTTCAAGTATAGCCTTTCCCAGTCTATCGGATAGCTGTTCATTTTCCCCCTCTAAAGCCTTTATTTTGGCTTTTAAGGCATCTTTTTCCCTATCGTTAACCGTTTTCCCTATTAAGCCGTAAAACTTCTCTGAAGCCTTAGAAATGAGTTTTTGGACGTTCTTCTTTGTTTCAATGGAACGTAGTTCTTTCTGAAGCTGAAGAAGCTGGTTTTGTACGTCCTTGTGTTTGTCTAATGCACTGGATATATCGTTTGATAGTTCCTGAAGCTGTTCTTTCGCACATTCGGTCTTGTACTGCATAGCCGATAAGTGTTTGCGGTCAGAAGAAACGCCACGTTCCATGCCCAGTGTTTCAGATGCTATGGTTTGGAGTTCTGCCATGTCATCACGCGATAAACGCACACTTTTCCCATTCGGCTGCGTCCAATCGAAAACTACATGGGCATGAAGGTTAGGTGTCCATTGCTTTGCGTTCATGTATCCTTCGTCCTTGTGTATATGGATTTGAAATGCTTCGATACCGAAACGTTCTTTGCAGACCGTGGCAAACTGCTGGAGTTCCTGCATGGTGGTTTCTTGTTTGATTACTATTACTCCCTCTCGTATGGGTGCGGCTTTAGCCTGCATCTTCTGCCCAACCGTATCGAGATATCTTTGTTTCGCACTTTCCAGCCGATGGGAGATGCTATCTCCAACCCAGCTTTCATTCAAATGACTAAGTTCGGGACGAACATAGTCCAACTCTTTTTCCCTAAAGTTGTGAATCTCACTCCCCGGCTTCACTGCTTGTACATGAATACTTGTTGCTCCCATAAGTTAACATTTTTGTGACAATCGATAACAGCCGGTGACAGCCGGCTGACAGGGGGTTAAGGGGGCTTGTCCCCTTACACACGCACCCTTTAGGGTGCTAGTGTGCTATCACCATACTGCATAGGTGCGAAGTTAGCAAATGTTCTGTAAATGCACAAATAAAGGGGAAAACATTTGGATTTGCGACAATAAAGTACTACCTTTGTTGCTGACCAAACGGTAGCCGACCGATACGGGAGAGTTACCAAAATACAAGCCGCTGGAGTTAATTGACGGACATCCGACATCTCCAGCGGCTTTATTTTTGCCTATCTGCTTCGTCTAGGCATACCAGTACCTCTACTAAAAATGTACTTCAAAGATACTTATTTTCTACCGACTTGATAGTTTTTACCCCATATTCTTGGACATTTTTCCCCCATGAGGTTATCTTTGTAGGGTGAAAGAGAAACCCATAAACGGGGATAGATTGAATGCTGGGAAGCATAAACAATCGGGGTAAGGTTAGCGAACCTTGCCTTTCATCCCCCATTATAACTTTACATAGAGGAACTTTATCTATCCCCCCCCCGCCCCCAAAGGGGGAGCGACCAAACGGCAGCTTCACTCAATGGAGTGTTACTGTTCATCAAAGCCAAGTGATAATTGTCGTTTCTCTGCTTCTTCTTTCTTTTGGGCAGCTAAAGTCTTTTTCCGAACGTATGTTTTAGCAAATGTCACTCGGTCACCATTGAATACTATCAGAGGATTAATAAACCAAAGATTATCGGCTGGTCCTCGGGCTATGATTTCAGCTTTTACAAGTTCTGCAAGTCCTTTATAAACGGCTTTGTCTGTTTTGTATTTGGTATATTCTAGGCATTTTTTTCTATTGAAGATGATTAAATCATTTTTGGGTTTCATGCAGGTCATAAAGTAACCAAAAACCCGAATAGCTGCTTGTGATAGGTCAAAGAATGCAGCAAAGTTAGAAAGATACAATTTAGTGAATTGTTCTTCATCTACTTCTATTTGACGGATAAACGAAGTCTTAAACACTTCTCCAGTTTCAGTGTCGGCTAAAGCTACTACGGCTCTCTTATCGCCACCACTATTACTCTTATACTTTTTAACAACATGATTTTCAATACCTTCTATAGCTTGTTTCATAAAAGGATTTTCTTCGTTCTTTTGAAAATCGGTTAACTTAACTGCTTTTTTATTTTCCATTTTGATGTGTTTTTGGGAAATATTATTCTCCACAAAGTAAACTATTATTTTCCATAAAAACAATATTAAGGGAAATATTATTTTCCTGTTTAGTATTATATTAGGAAATCAGTATTTTCTAGATTGGAAAATGAGAATTTCCAATATGGAAAATGCCCTATATTGTGTATCAAGTACTTAACTTATTCTATTTCTTCTATTCTTAATATACCCCCAAAACAGCACAAAATCAGTCACTTAAAAATCATCGGTCGGGGAGCGCCCAGCGGCAAGGGGCGGGACCACCCGTCCCGACGAGCGCCACACCATAAACTTTTTTTAGAATAAGCACACAACCGTTTTCCGAACCCTGCAAAATTTCTTCCGAATCCGAACGACGTAACACTCCATTGAGAGAGGCTGCCGTTTGGTCGCTCCCCCTTTGGGGGCGGGGGGGGGTTACATACCCATACCGAAACCTCTGCTTCTGGTGATTTGCTTGAGTAGGTCTTTCCCCTCTTCCATAGCTTTTGATATGTTTGGGAAATGATGCCTTAAAGCCTCCAGTTGTTCGGAATTGAACAAGTCTTTCATCTTACCAAGTTCTTTTTTCAATTCCTTGGTTTCGGTCTTTAGTTCTTGGTTCTCCGTCCTTAATCGGTTACTGGTTGTCCTTGCGTTGTCCATTTGTTGTCTATAATACTCCTTGTCATTCTCGGCTTTGAATGCCTTTGTGCCGTTTTGCTCTTTTTCAAGTATAGCCTTTCCCAGTCTATCGGATAGCTGTTCATTTTCCCCCTCTAAAGCCTTTACTTTGGCTTTTAAGGCATCCTTTTCCCTATCGTTGACTGTTTTTCCAATCAAGCCGTAAAACTTCTCTGAAGCCTTAGAAATGAGTTTTTGGACGTTCTTCTTTGTTTCAATGGAACGTAGTTCTTTCTGAAGCTGAAGAAGCTGGTTTTGTACGTCCTTGTGTTTGTCTAATGCACTGGATATATCGTTTGATAGTTCCTGAAGCTGTTCTTTCGCACATTCGGTCTTGTACTGCATAGCCGATAAGTGTTTGCGGTCAGAAGAAACGCCACGTTCCATGCCCAGTGTTTCAGATGCTATGGTTTGGAGTTCTGCCATGTCATCACGCGATAAACGCACACTTTTCCCATTCGGCTGCGTCCAATCGAAAACTACATGGGCATGAAGGTTAGGTGTCCATTGCTTTGCGTTCATGTATCCTTCGTCCTTGTGTATATGGATTTGAAACGCTTCAATACCGAAACGTTCCTTGCAGACCGCAGCGAATTGCTGGAGTTCCTGCATGGTGGTTTCTTGCTTGATTACTATTACCCCCTCCCGTATGGGTGCTGCTTTAGTCTGCATCTTCTGCCCAACCGTATCGAAATATCTCTGTTTCGCACTCTCCAGCCGATGGGAGATGCTATCTCCAACCCAGCTTTCATTCAAATGACTAAGTTCCGGACGAACATAGTCCAACTCTTTTTCCCTAAAGTTGTGAATCTCGCTCCCCGGCTTCACTGCTTGTACATGAATACTTGTTGCTCCCATAAGTTAACATTTTTGTGACAATCGATAACAGCCGGTGACAGCCGGCTGACAGGGGGTTAAGGGGGCTTGTCCCCTTACACACGTACCCTTTAGGGTGCTAGTGTGCTATCACCATACTGCATAGGTGCGAAGTTAGTGAATGTTTTGTAAATGCACAAATAAAGGGGAAAACATTTGGATTTGCGACAATAAAGTACTACCTTTGTTGCTGACCAAACGGTAGCTGACCGATACGGGAGAGTTACCAAAATACAAGCCGCTGGAGTTAATTGACGGACATCCGACATCCCCAGCGGCTTTATTTTTGCCTATCTGCTTCGTCTAGGCATACCAGTACCTCTACTAAAAATGTACTTCAAAGATACTTATTTTCTACCGACTTGATAGTTTTTACCCCATATTCTCGGACATTTTTCCCCCATGAGGTTATCTTTGTAGGGTGAAAGAGAAACCCATAAACGGGGATAGATTGAATGCTGGGAAGCATAAACAATCGGGGTAAGGTTAGCGAACCTTGCCTTTCATCCCCCATTATAACTTTACATAGAGGAACTTTATCTATCCCCCCCCGCCCCCAAAGGGGGAGCGACCAAACGGCAGCTTCACTCAATGGAGTGTTACAGTTCATCAAAACCAAGTGATAACTGTCGTTTCTCTGCTTCTTCTTTCTTTTGGGCAGCTAAAGTCTTTTTCCGAACGTATGTTTTTGTAAATGAAACCCTATCCCCATTAAAGACAATCAACGGATTAATGAACCAATTATATTCGTTTGGACCTCTTGCTATGATTTCACTTTGTACGAGCTCTGCCAATCCTTTGTATATGGCTTTGTCTGATTTGTATTGGGTGTATTCTAAGCATTTTCGCCTATCGAAAATTATCATATCATTCTTAGGCTTCATGCAAGTTAGAATATACCCGAAAACCCGAATAGCTGATTGTGATAGATTGAAAAAAGCGGCAAAATTCGCAAGGTATAGTTTTGCAAATTGCTCTTCATCTACTTCTATTTGTCGGATAAACGAGGTTTTGAATACTTCTCCTGTATCTGTATCAGCAACAGCAACTACAGCTTTTTTATCACTTCCCGTACTACTTTTGTATTTCTTAACAACGTGATTTTCAATCCCTTCAATTGCTTGTTTCATAAAGGGGTTTTCTTCGTTTTTTTGAAAATCGGTTAATTTGAGTACTTTCTTATTTTCCATAAACATTCTATTTAGGCAAATTTGACTTTCTATATATCGGTGAAAAAGTATAATTTGATTTTCCACAAAGGAATATTTAAATTTCCATTAATACAATAAAAAAGCAAAATATATTTTCCTTTTTAACATCTAATAGGAAAGAGTGACTTTCTAATATGGAAAATCAGATTTTCCAATATGGAAAATACCCTATATTGAGTATCAACTACTTAACTTATTCTATTTCTTAAGTTCTTATTATACCCTAAAAACGGCATATAATCAACTACTTAAAAAATCATCGGTCGGGGAGCGCCCAGCGGCAAGGGGCGGGACCACCCGTCCCGACGAGCGCCCACACCATAAACTTTTTTTCGAATAAGCACACAACCGTTTTTCGAACCCTGCAAAATTTCTTCCGAACCCGAACGGCGTAACACTCCATTGAGTGAAGCTGCCGTTTGGTCGCTCCCCCTTTGGGGGCGGGGGGGGTTACATACCCATGCCGAAACCTCTGCTTCTGGTGATTTGCTTGAGTAGGTCTTTCCCCTCTTCCATAGCTTTTGATATGTTTGGGAAATGATGCCTTAAAGCCTCCAGTTGTTCGGAATTGAACAAGTCTTTCATCTTACCAAGTTCTTTTTTCAATTCCTTGGTTTCGGTCTTTAGTTCTTGGTTCTCCGTTCTTAGTCGGTTACTGGTTGTCCTTGCATTGTCCATTTGCTGTCTATAATACTCCTTGTCGTTCTCGGCTTTGAATACCTTTGTGCCGTTTCGCTCTTTTTCAAGTATAGCCTTTCCCAGTCTATCGGATAGCTGTTCATTTTCCCCCTCTAAAGCCTTTATTTTGGCTTTTAAGGCATCTTTTTCCCTATCGTTAACCGTTTTCCCTATTAAGCCGTAAAACTTCTCTGAAGCCTTAGAAATGAGTTTTTGGACGTTTTTCTTTGTTTCAATGGAACGTAGTTCTTTCTGAAGCTGAAGAAGCTGGTTTTGCACGTCCTTGTGCTTGTCTAACGCACTGGATATATCGTTGGATAGTTCCTGAAGCTGTTCTTTCGCACATTCGGTCTTGTACTGCATAGCCGATAAGTGTTTGCGATCAGAAGAAACACCACGTTCCATGCCCAGTGCTTCAGATGCTATGGTTTGGAGTTCTGCCATGTCATCACGCGATAAACGCACACTCTTCCCGTTCGGCTGCGTCCAATCGAAAACTACATGGGCGTGAAGGTTAGGTGTCCATTGCTTTGCGTTCATGTATCCTTCGTCCTTGTGTATATGGATTTGAAACGCTTCAATACCGAAACGTTCCTTGCAGACCGCAGCGAATTGCTGGAGTTCCTGCATGGTGGTTTCTTGCTTGATTACTATTACCCCCTCCCGTATGGGTGCTGCTTTAGTCTGCATCTTCTGCCCAACCGTATCGAAATATCTCTGTTTCGCACTCTCCAGCCGATGGGAGATGCTATCTCCAACCCAGCTTTCATTCAAATGACTAAGTTCCGGACGAACATAGTCCAACTCTTTTTCCCTAAAGTTGTGAATCTCGCTCCCCGGCTTCACTGCTTGTACATGAATACTTGTTGCTCCCATAAGTTAACATTTTTGTGACAATCGATAACAGCCGGTGACAGCCGGCTGACAGGGGGTTAAGGGGGCTTGTCCCCTTACACACGTACCCTTTAGGGTGCTAGTGTGCTATCACCATACTGCATAGGTGCGAAGTTAGTGAATGTTTTGTAAATGCACAAATAAAGGGGAAAACATTTGGATTTGCGACAATAAAGTACTACCTTTGTTGCTGACCAAACGGTAGCTGACCGATACGGGAGAGTTACCAAAATACAAGCCGCTGGAGTTAATTGACGGACATCCGACATCCCCAGCGGCTTTATTTTTGCCTATCTGCTTCGTCTAGGCATACCAGTACCTCTACTAAAAATGTACTTCAAAGATACTTATTTTCTACCGACTTGATAGTTTTTACCCCATATTCTCGGACATTTTTCCCCCATGAGGTTATCTTTGTAGGGTGAAAGAGAAACCCATAAACGGGGATAGATTGAATGCTGGGAAGCATAAACAATCGGGGTAAGGTTAGCGAACCTTGCCTTTCATCCCCCATTATAACTTTACATAGAGGAACTTTATCTATCCCCCCCCGCCCCCAAAGGGGGAGCGACCAAACGGCAGCTTCACTCAATGGAGTGTTACAGTTCATCAAAACCAAGTGATAACTGTCGTTTCTCTGCTTCTTCTTTCTTTTGGGCAGCTAAAGTCTTTTTCCGAACGTATGTTTTTGTAAATGAAACCCTATCCCCATTAAAGACAATCAACGGATTAATGAACCAATTATATTCGTTTGGACCTCTTGCTATGATTTCACTTTGTACGAGCTCTGCCAATCCTTTGTATATGGCTTTGTCTGATTTGTATTGGGTGTATTCTAAGCATTTTCGCCTATCGAAAATTATCATATCATTCTTAGGCTTCATGCAAGTTAGAATATACCCGAAAACCCGAATAGCTGATTGTGATAGATTGAAAAAAGCGGCAAAATTCGCAAGGTATAGTTTTGCAAATTGCTCTTCATCTACTTCTATTTGTCGGATAAACGAGGTTTTGAATACTTCTCCTGTATCTGTATCAGCAACAGCAACTACAGCTTTTTTATCACTTCCCGTACTACTTTTGTATTTCTTAACAACGTGATTTTCAATCCCTTCAATTGCTTGTTTCATAAAGGGGTTTTCTTCGTTTTTTTGAAAATCGGTTAATTTGAGTACTTTCTTATTTTCCATAAACATTCTATTTAGGCAAATTTGACTTTCTATATATCGGTGAAAAAGTATAATTTGATTTTCCACAAAGGAATATTTAAATTTCCATTAATACAATAAAAAAGCAAAATATATTTTCCTTTTTAACATCTAATAGGAAAGAGTGACTTTCTAATATGGAAAATCAGATTTTCCAATATGGAAAATACCCTATATTGAGTATCAACTACTTAACTTATTCTATTTCTTAAGTTCTTATTATACCCTAAAAACGGCATATAATCAACTACTTAAAAAATCATCGGTCGGGGAGCGCCCAGCGGCAAGGGGCGGGACCACCCGTCCCGACGAGCGCCCACACCATAAACTTTTTTTCGAATAAGCACACAACCGTTTTTCGAACCCTGCAAAATTTCTTCCGAACCCGAACGGCGTAACACTCCATTGAGTGAAGCTGCCGTTTGGTCGCTCCCCCTTTGGGGGCGGGGGGGGTTACATACCCATGCCGAAACCTCTGCTTCTGGTGATTTGCTTGAGTAGGTCTTTCCCCTCTTCCATAGCTTTTGATATGTTTGGGAAATGATGCCTTAAAGCCTCCAGTTGTTCGGAATTGAACAAGTCTTTCATCTTACCAAGTTCTTTTTTCAATTCCTTGGTTTCGGTCTTTAGTTCTTGGTTCTCCGTTCTTAGTCGGTTACTGGTTGTCCTTGCATTGTCCATTTGCTGTCTATAATACTCCTTGTCGTTCTCGGCTTTGAATACCTTTGTGCCGTTTCGCTCTTTTTCAAGTATAGCCTTTCCCAGTCTATCGGATAGCTGTTCATTTTCCCCCTCTAAAGCCTTTATTTTGGCTTTTAAGGCATCTTTTTCCCTATCGTTAACCGTTTTCCCTATTAAGCCGTAAAACTTCTCTGAAGCCTTAGAAATGAGTTTTTGGACGTTCTTCTTTGTTTCAATGGAACGTAGTTCTTTCTGAAGCTGAAGAAGCTGGTTTTGTACGTCCTTGTGTTTGTCTAATGCACTGGATATATCGTTTGATAGTTCCTGAAGCTGTTCTTTCGCACATTCGGTCTTGTACTGCATAGCCGATAAGTGTTTGCGGTCAGAAGAAACGCCACGTTCCATGCCCAGTGTTTCAGATGCTATGGTTTGGAGTTCTGCCATGTCATCACGCGATAAACGCACACTTTTCCCATTCGGCTGCGTCCAATCGAAAACTACATGGGCATGAAGGTTAGGTGTCCATTGCTTTGCGTTC
>CDTY01009803.1_pt1 | contig 26864 bp, 32 predicted proteins | sample 557731 | NCBI WGS metagenome assembly CDTY01 (sample SAMEA3182101, study PRJEB8094) | gut metagenome | biome: human; feature: gut; material: Stool; isolation source: human stool | place: Canada | collected 2013-02-12
CGTCGATGACCATGACGGCGCTGTCGGCGGCCATCAGCGTCCGGTAGGTGTCCTCGGAGAAGTCCTGGTGTCCGGGGGTGTCCAGGATGTTGATGCAGAAGCCGTCGTGCTGGAACTGCATCACCGAGGAGGTGACGGAGATGCCGCGCTGGCGCTCGATCTCCATCCAGTCGGAGGTGGCGGCCCGGGCCTTTTTGCCCTTGACCTCGCCGGCCTGGGCGATGGCGCCGCCGTAGAGCAGAAATTTTTCTGTCAGTGTGGTCTTGCCGGCGTCCGGGTGGGAGATGATGGCAAACGTGCGCCGACGATTGATTTCAGAACGAAGATCGGACATAAAAGCCTCCAGTGAAAGAAGTGGTGGGGCGAGGCCCCGGGCCAAGTGGCCCGTACAAGCATTTTTGCGGAGCAAAAATCTTGCCGCAGGGGCAATTCACTTGCCCCGAGGAAGAAAAATGAGAAAGGGCTCCCGAAAAAGCCCGGAGGGCTTTTATGGGAAAACGCGCCGGCGGTTGATTTCAGAGCGAAGATCGGACATAGAAGCCTCCAGTGAGAGAAGTAATGGAGCAAATGCGGCAGCCAAAGCCGCATATAACAGTCATAACCTTAATATTTTACCACGATTTTCCCTATTTGACAAGAGATTCTCCTTGGAGGATCGGGGGAAGGAACGGGAGAAGATTTCAGCATTTTCCTGTCCTGCCTTGACGCGGAGAAAATTTTACTATACTGTGGGGCCAAGAGAGAAATCGGCGTGTTTGCCGATGGGACGAGGACTGAGGAGGACCTTTATCGTGGATACGATCTTTCTATTTGGAATTTTTTGGACGATATATGGAATCGCCGGGCTGCTGGGCGTTCAGATCATCCCGGCCCGGTATCGGGGCAAAAAGTGGACCCGGAGCTATATCCGCCAGCAGGGAATATCGTGGCTGCTGCTGGGAATCCCCTGGCTTATTTTGTGGCTGACATTGGACAGCAGCGCGCTGGACTTCCGCCTCAAGGCTCTCCTTTTGATCGCAGTTTCCCTCCCCGCGTTTTTCTATACCCTTTGGATGGACAAAGCATATCGCAAGCGCCTGAAAGAGGAAAGCTGAGACGCACCCTGGCAGATGGGCAGCCCACAGGGGCTGCCTTTTGCATACAAAAGCAGTGGGGGAGAGGAGGCTTTACCGGCGGGGAAAAGCTGCCAGCCGCTCTTGCCGGAAGGAGTGGAATCTGATAAGATAGTGCCCAGTGAATTTTGGGGAGGGAAAACCATGGAGCTGCGGCGCTGTCGTGTGGAGGACCTTGAGGAGATCAGAACGCTGTTCACCACCACCATTCTCACCGTTAACCGTCGGGACTATACCGACGCCCAGGTCCGGGCCTGGGCCGGCGCGGCCAGAGAGTTTCCCCGGCGCCAAAGCTTTTTCTTGGACCTGTACACCCTGGTGGCCCTGGAGGGGACACAGCTGGTGGGCTATGGGAACATCCATGAGAGCGGCTATCTGGACCATCTGTTTGTCCACCGGGATTACCAGGGCCGGGGGATTGCCACGGCCCTGTGCAACGCCCTGGAGGCCCATGCCGCTGCCGGCGGTGTGGAGCGGGTGACGGTCCACGCCTCCCTGACTGCCCGGCCCTTTTTTCTGGGCCGGGGCTACCGGCTCCTGCGAGAGCAGAGAGCGGAGGTAGGCGGCGTGTTTTTGAAAAACTGCGCCATGGAAAAGCTCTTGACACCAGGCCTGGAAAGCCCTGTGCCCCGCAAATAGAAGCGAAAACAAAAAAGAGAGAGGAACCACTATGCGCTGCGACTACGCCCCCATGGAGGGAATCACCAACTACCTTTGCCGCAATGCCCACCACCGGTACTTCGGCGGGGTGGATCGGTACTTCATGCCTTTTGTCTCCCCCTGCAAGGACCATGTGTTCACCAAGCGGGAGCTGCGGGACATTATTCCGGAGCACAACGAGGGGGTGCCGGTGGTGCCCCAGCTGCTGACCCGGGTGCCGGAGGACTTCCTCTGGGCCGCGAAGGAGCTGAAGGCCATGGGCTACCGGGAGGTGAATCTCAATCTGGGTTGCCCCTCCGGTACGGTGGTGGCCAAGGGCAAGGGCTCCGGGCTCCTTGCCTCAGCGGAGGAGTTGGACCGCTTTCTGGACACCATTTTTTCCGGCACGGACCTGATCCTCTCCGTCAAGACCCGGCTGGGACTGCGGAAGGAAGAGGAGTTCGGGCCGCTGCTGGAGGTCTACAACCGCTATCCCATTGCCTGCCTCACCATCCATCCCCGGGTGCAGAAGGATTTCTACCGGGGCGCTGTCCGGATGGAGGCCTTCCGGGCGGCTCTGGCCATGAGCCGCAATCCCGTGTGCTATAACGGGGACCTAGTGACGGCGGAGGAGTGCCAAAGGCTGGAGGCAGCGTTTCCTGGCCTGGACGGGGTGATGCTGGGCCGGGGCTTGGTGGGAGATCCGGCTTTGGGGCGAAAGCTCCGGGGCGGAGAGGCGACGGACAAGGAGACCCTGCGGGCCTTCCATGATACCCTCTATGCCGGATACTGCGAGGCCTTCGGCAGTGCCCACAGTGCCATGTCCCGGATGAAGGAGATGTGGTTTTACCTCATCGGCCTCTTTGCCGACAGCGGCCGCCAGGCCAAGGCCCTGCGAAAGGCGGACACGCCCCAGAAATATGAGCGGCAGGTGGCGGAGATCTTCCGGGATCTGCCGCTGCGGCAGGACAATCTGGGCCTGTGGCGGGACGTGCCTGCCGGTCCTTTGGAAAAATGACGGATAAAGCCGGCAATTTTTCGCCATTTTTTCTACTGATGGCATGGGAAAAGTGCGGTAAATTCCTTGACAAGCGCATGGGGACGGCCTATACTACAAGTCGCAAGGGAGTCCTCAGTAAGAGGGCTGAGAGGAGGGTGTATTCCCTCGACCTCACCTGATTTGGGTCATGCCAACGTAGGGATGCGCGTCGACGTGCTGCTGGCTCCTTCTAAAGGGGCAGTGGGCCGCGGCGAAGATAGGGTGAGCGCGGGACATCTCCTGGGAGATGCCCCGCTTTTTTTTCTTTCTGGCGGCTTCCCATGCCACTTCCCGCAGGAAAGGGGAAGAGCGTCCTGCGGATGCAGATGCTACCGCCAAGCGCCTGCCTCAGGCGGCATATACAAAAGACCGTCCGGAAGGGGACGGAAAAGTACAAGGAGGGATAGGAAAGCGTGGAGGAACTGGAGCTTTCCCAGGCGCTGCGGGCGGTACAGACCCGTGCGCCGCTGGTGCAGTGTATCACCAATTTCGTCACGGTCAATGACTGTGCCAACATCATTCTTGCCTCCGGTGGCTCGCCCACCATGGCCCACGACCCCAGAGAGGTGGAGGAGGCCGTCAGCGGCGTCTCGGCCCTGGTTTTGAATCTGGGAGCTCCGGACTGGGGGGAGGCCATGGTCCTGGCGGGCCGGCGGGCCACCACCCTGGGCATTCCCGTGGTGCTGGATCCGGTGGCCGTGGGCGTCACCACCCTGCGCCGGCAGCTGGCGGAGCGATTGCTGGATGAGGTACGCCTGACAGTGATCCGGGGCAACGCCTCGGAGATCAAGGCCCTGGTCCGGGACCGCAGCGGCGGCAGCGGCGTGGATGTGGCGGCGGGGGATGCAGTCAGCGAGACCTCGCTGCCGGCCGTCCGGGCTCTGGCCCGGGAGCTGGCCCGGCGCACCGGCGCCGTGGTGGTGGTCTCCGGCCCCATCGACATCGTCAGCGACGGAACGCGGACTGCCGCTTTCCGCAACGGCTGTGCCACCATGGCCCGCATCACCGGCAGCGGCTGTATGCTCAGCGCCCTCACCGGCGCCTTCTGCGGCGCGCTGCCGCAGCAGCCCTTCCAGGCGGCCTGTGCCGCGGTGGCGACCATGGGCGTGTGCGGCGAGCTGGCGGAGGAGCGGCGGCTGAAAAACGGCACCGGCAACGCCACTTTCCGCAATGATCTCATTGACGCCGTGTTCAATCTCAACGAAACGCAACTGACAAAAGGAGTTCGCTATGAAATTTACGAAAGCTGACATCCGCCGTTCCATGCTGCTCTATGCCGTCACCGACCGTACCTGGCTGCGGCAGGGCCAGACCCTGGCCCAGGTCACCGAGGAGGTGCTGCGGGGCGGCGCCACCTTCCTGCAGATCCGGGAAAAGGAGCTGGACCGGGCGGACTTCCTGGCCGAGTGCCGGGAGCTGCGGGCCTTGACGGAGCGCTACCGGGTGCCCTTCGTGGTCAACGACGACGTAGACCTGGCTCTGGCGTGTGACGCCGACGGCGTCCATGTGGGCCAGTCCGATATCCAGGGCCGGGACATCCGGGCCCTTATCGGGCCGGAGAAGATCCTGGGCATTACCGCCAACACGGTGGAGCTGGCCCTGGCGGCCCAGCGGGCCGGTGCGGACTATATCGGCGTGGGCGCCGTGTTCGGCACCACCACCAAAAAGGACGCCAAGCCTTTGAGCGTTGCCGCTCTGCGGGAGATCTGCGACGCGGTGGACATCCCCGTGGTGGCCATCGGCGGCATCAACAAGGACAATCTGCCCCGCTTGGCAGGCAGCGGCGTGGACGGCGTGGCCGTGGTGTCTGCCCTCTTTGCCCAGCCGGACCCCAAGGCCGCGGCGGAGCAGCTGCGGGCCCTGGCGGAGGAGATGGTGAGAAGCCATGGATAAGAAGTACGCGATTTTTGATATGGACGGCACGCTGGTGGACTCCATGGGCTTTTGGAAGCAGCTGGGTGTGGAGTATCTCACCAGCCGGGGCATCTCCCGGGAGGCGGCTGAGGGCGTGCAGGAGCGGGTGAAGGCCATGACCATGACCGAGTGCGCGGCGCTGTTCCAGTCGGTGTTTCACCTGTCCCAGACCCCGGAGGAGATTGCAGGAGAGATCAACGCCATGATGGACCGCCACTATCAGGAGGACGTGCCCCTGAAGCCCGGCGTGGCGGCGTATCTGGCTGGTCTGAAAGCCCGGGGCGTGCGGATGTGCGTGGCCACTGCCACGGCGGAGCCTCTGGCACGGGCCTGCCTGGAGCGGCTGGGCGTGGCGAAGTATTTCGACTTTCTCCTCAGCTGTGAGGAGGTGGGTGCAGGGAAGGACTCTCCGGATGTATTTTTGGAGGCGGCACGGCGGTTTGGAGCGGACCCCGGCGACGCGGCCGTGTTCGAGGATGCCCCCTATGCCCTTGCTACTGCGGCAAAGGCGGGCTTTTGGACCGTGGCGGTCTATGACGTGGGCTGCGGCGACCGCTGGCAGGCTCTGGCCGCTCAGGCCGACGAGACCATTTTGGATTGGAGGACGCCTATGAAACCCTCTGAGAGATTGTACCAGGCCGCCCGCCCTGTGTGGGACCAGTGCCTGAGCCATCCCTTTGTCACCGGCATCGGCGACGGCACGCTGCCGGTAGAGAAGTTCCAGTACTTCATGCTCCAGGACTACCTCTATCTCTTTGACTACGCCCGGGTGTTTGCTCTGGGTGTGGTGAAGGCCCGGCAGCCGGAGCTCATGCGCATCTTCTCCGAGAATGTGGACGCCATCCTCCACGGGGAGATGAAGATCCACCGGAGCTATATGGCCCGGCTGGGCATCAGCGAGGAGCAGGTCTTTGCGGTGCAGCCGGCCCTGGACAACCTTTCCTATACCAATTATATGCTCTCCGTGTCCCACGCCGGAGGCCCCCGGGAGATCGTGGCGGCCATCCTGGCCTGCTCCTGGAGCTATGCCGAGATCGGTCAGACCCTGGCCGCCATCCCCGGCGCGGCGGAGCATCCCTTCTACGGCGAGTGGATCCAGGGCTACGCCTCGGAGGAGTACGCCTCCACCAACCAGGCCCTCATCGAGCTGATGGATCGCCTGGCGGAGGGGAGCAGCGAGGAGGAGCTGGCCCACCTGACGGACATCTTCGTCAACTGCAGCCGCTATGAAAAGGGCTTCTGGGACATGGCCTGGGAGATGCGGCCATGAGTATGCTGGAGTTTTCCCACGTCTCCTACCAGTACCCCAGCGAGGACTTCGACATCATCGACGATCTGAGCTTTTCCGTGGAGCCCGGCTCCTTCCACTGTATCATCGGCGTCAGCGGCTGCGGCAAGAGCACCATCTTCCGCATGACCAACGGCCTGCTCCGGCCCAAGAGCGGCACCATCCAGGTGGGCGGCGCGCCCATTGAGGGGCAAAAGCGCTACTGCGGCTATATGCCCCAGAAGGATCTGCTGTTTCCTTGGCGGACGGTGGGGGAAAATGTGGGGCTGCCCCTGGAGATCATGGGCGGGTACTCCCGGGCCCAGATCCGGGAGCAGGTGGAGGCGGCTCTGGCGGACGTGGGCCTGGCGGGCTGTGCCGGCAAGCGGCCGGAAGAGCTCTCCGGCGGTATGCGGCAGCGGGCGGCCTTTGCCCGGACCATGCTCACGGGCTCGGAGCTCTTGCTGCTGGACGAGCCCTTTTCCGCCCTGGATTTTCTCACCCGCATCTCCATGCAGGAGTGGTTGCTGGAGCAGTGGCAAAAGCATAAAAAGACCATCCTCTTCATCACCCACGACGTGGAGGAGGCCATTTTCCTCTCCGGCAGCGTCCTGGCGGTGACCCACACCCCCATCCACACCCTGACGGAGATCCCCGTGCCCGCCGGTTATCCCCGGACCCGGGAATGTCTTGCCCAGCCGGAGATGGTGGCGCTGCGGGAGGATCTGATCGGCGTTTTAAGAAAGCAGGTGCAGCCATGAAACGAGCCAACCGGGGCAATCTGCCTGCCCTGATCTTCCTCTTTGCCCTTTTGATGCTCTGGCAGCTGGGGGCCATGGAGGTGAACGCGGCCTATATCCTGCCCACGCCCCTGCAGATCCTGCAAAAGCTCTGGGAGCTCAAGGGCCTTCTCTTCACCGTGCATCTGCCCGCCACCATGACCGTCACGGGCATCGGACTGCTCATCTCGATGGTCCTGGGGCTGGGGCTGGCGGTCATCATGGACGGCAGCCCCCTGGTGCAAAAGTGCCTCTATCCGGTGGTGGTGGCCTCTCAGACCATCCCCACCACCGCCATCGCCCCGCTGTTCGTGCTGTGGTTCGGCTACGGCATCTGGAGCAAGGTACTGGTGACGGTGCTGATGACCTTTTTCCCCATCACCATCACCGTCTATGACGGCCTCCGGGCTGCCAAGACGGAGATGAGCGAGTTGCTGGAGACCTACGGGGCCACCCGCTGGGACATCTTCTGCAAGATCAAGGTGCCCTGCGCCCTGCCCTATTTCTTCTCCGCCATCAAGATGGCCGTGCCCTTGAGCATCATCGGCGCCGCCATCGGCGAGTGGCTGGGGGCCCAGAGCGGCCTGGGCTATTTCTCCCGCCGTATGATGACCCAGCTGGACGGGGCGGGGGTCTTTGCCCCCATCGTGCTGCTGAGCGCGGTGGCCATGCTGGCGGTGGCGCTGGTGGAGCTGCTGGAGCGCCGGGTGGTGCGCTGGCGGGGCGAGTCCTGACCGGCCCGACAGAAAAATTCCTTCCGTATCTGTATCGAGAGAAAAGGAGAGACAAGACTATGAAAAGAATCCCTGCTGCGCTTTTGAGCGCTTCACTGTGCCTGAGCCTGCTGGCTGGCTGCGGCACCACCTCCTCTTCCACTTCCACCGCCGGTTCCTCCGACGACCAGGGGGAGCTGGAGACGGTGGATGTGGTGCTGGACTGGTACCCCAACGCGGTCCACACTTTCCTCTATGAGGCGGAGGCGAAGGGCTACTTTGCGGAAGAGGGGCTGAAGGTGAACATCCTCTTCCCCTCCAACACCAGCGATCCCCTGACCATGACGGCGGCGGGCCGGGCGGACATCGGCTTTTACTACCAGGAGGACACCATCATCGCCAAGGCCAATGAGGACGTGCCGGTGAAGGTGCTGGGCGCCGTGGTCCAGCAACCCATCAGCATTGTCTGCTCCCTGGCGGAGAAAAATATCAAGACCCCGGAGGACCTGGTGGGCAAGACCATCGGCTACTCCGGTACCCGTTTCGGCGAGGTGGCGGTGAACCAGATGCTGAAGACCGTGGGAGCTGACCTTTCCGATGTGGAGCTCATCGACGTGGGCTTTGACCTGATGAGCGCCATGACCACCGGCAGCGTGGACGCCACCTACGGCTGCTTTATCAACCATGAGATCCCCGCCCTGGAGGAGCAGGGCTTCCAGATGGACTACATGGAGGTCATGGACTACGGCGTGCCCAACTACTATGCCCTGATGCTGGTGACCGGCGAGCAGCAGCTGGAGCAGAACCGGGACAAGTACACCCGCTTCCTCCGTGCCTGCCAGAAGGGCTTTGCCGATATGCAGGCGGATCCGGAGGAGGCTCTGGGGCTGTTGCTGGCCAATCAGGACGAGGAGAACTTCCCTCTGACCGAGTCGGTGGAGCGGCGGAGCTTTGAGGTGCTGCTGCCTATGATGGAAACGGAGAACGCGGCGTTCCTGTCCCAGGATGCGGCGGTGTGGCAGGAGAACATTGACTGGCTCCAGGAAGTGGGCATGATTCAAAATGGCTTTGACCCTGCGGAGGTCATGGTGGACCTGCTGGGGGAGTGAGCCATGGAGACACTGCGGGAATTGGCCCAAAAGGGAGCGGAGAAAGCGCTGCCTGAGATGCTGCGTCTGCTGGAGGCCATGTGCTCCGTGGACTGCGGCACCGGCTGTGAGGAGGGCAACCGCCGTGTGCGGGAGCTGCTGCGGCCGGTGCTGGAGGAGCTGGGGGCCCAGGTGGAGGAGGTGCCGGCCCCGGGCCTGGGCGCCCACCTGGTGGCCCGGGTGCGGCCTGAGGGCATGGCGCCCAAGGGCAAGGTGCTGCTGGTGGCCCATCTGGACACCGTGTTCGGCCCGGGCTTCGCCGCGGCCCACCCCTTCCATGTGGAGGGGGACTGGGCCTGGGGCCTGGGGGCCGGAGACTGCAAGAGCGGCGTGCTGGCGGCGCTGTTCGGCGCGCTGATTTTAAAGCGGGCCGGCCAGCTGCCTCCCTGGGAGCTGACCTTCCTCTTCACCTGCGACGAGGAGATCGGCTCTGGGTCCGGGCGGCAGGTCTATGCCAGGGAGGCCCCCGGAGCCGCCTGTGCCCTGGTGTTTGAGGGCGGCCGGGAAAAGGACGGACAGCCCGCCTTCGTCACCGCCCGTCGGGGCGTCATCCTGGGGGACATCCAGGTCACCGGCCGGGAGGCCCACGCCGGAAAGGCCTATCGAGAGGGCCGCAGCGCCGTGGTGGAGCTGGCCCATCAGATCTTGCGCCTGGACTCCTTCAACGACTTTGAACGGGGCATCTATTTCAATGTGGCCCCCATCTCCGGCGGCCGGCCCAACGGCATCGTAGCCGGGGAGGCCCAGGGCCAGTTCTGCGTGGCGGGATTGCCCACCAACGAGGATTTCGGCCGGGTGGAGAAGCAACTGGCCTCCATGGGACAGCATGTCACCGTGGAGGGCTGTCAGGTGAAGGTCACCTGGCACACCCTTTTCCCGGCCATGGAGCGGACGGAGCGCTCCGGCGCGGTCTGCGCCCAGGTAATGGAGGCGGCCCGGCAGCTGGGCTGGGAGCCGGTGGAGATCGCCGACCCCAGCGCCACCGACGGCACCTGGCTGTCCACCCTGGGGATACCCGTGGTAGACGCCATGTCCGCCATGGCCCAGGAGATTCATACCACCCAAGAGCATGTATCCGTGTCCTCTCTTTGCCAGCGGACCGCCCTGTGCGCTCTGGCGCTCAGGCAGATCTGCGTCTGAGAGGGGCGCGAATCATATAAATAGCAACTGATCGAACAGGAGGAACAAACAATGGCAGTTTTGGAACATCTGGAACCGAAACAGGTGATGCACTTTTTTGAGCAGATGAGCGCGATCCCCCGGGGCAGCGGCAACACCAAAGCCATCAGCGACTGGTGTGTGGCCTTTGCTAAGGAGCGGGGCCTGGAGTATCATCAGGATGACCACGACAACGTGATCCTGGTCAAGGAGGCCACCCCCGGCTATGAGTCTGCGGTGCCGGTGATCATTCAGGGACATCTGGACATGGTCTGCCAGAAGGACGCGGACTGCGACAAGGACATGGCCACCCAGGGCCTGGACCTGGAGACCGATGGGGAGTACGTGTGGGCTAAGGGCACCACCCTGGGCAGCGACGACGGCATTGCCGTGGCCATGGCTCTGGCGCTGCTGGACGCCAAGGACATTCCCCATCCCCGGCTGGAGGCGGTGTTCACCGCCGACGAGGAGATTGGCATGGTGGGCGCTCTGGCTATGGATGTCTCCCCGCTGAAGGGCGGCCGCCTCATCAACATCGACGCCGACACCGAGGGTGTCTTCACCGTCAGCTGCGCCGGCGGCAACATGACCCGCTGCCGTCTGCCCCTGACGAGAGCGCCCTTTGCCGGTCAGGGCCTGCGCATCACGGTGCAGGGCCTGCAGGGCGGCCACTCCGGTATGGAGATCCACAAGGGCCGGGGCAACTCCAATCAGCTGCTGGGCCGGGTGCTGCGGTCCATGGCTGCTGCCACGGAGCTGCGCCTCATCAGCGCCGAAGGCGGAATGAAAGACAACGCCATCCCTGGGGAGGCCTCTGCCCTGGTGGTTGTCAGCGACGCTGCCGCGGCTCAGGCTGCTGCGGCGGAGATGGACGCGGCGCTGAAGAACGAGCTGCGGGTCACAGATCCGAAGGTGGAGGTCCGGACGGAGCCCGTTGTGCCTGAGGGCCAGCCGGCGGACCAGATGTCCACCCGCCGGGCCATGTGCCTGCTCACCTGCGCTCCCGTGGGCGTGCAGGCCATGAGCGCGGACATCGAGGGCCTGGTGCAGACCTCCTTGAACCTGGGCATCCTGCGGACGGAGGGCGACGAGCTGGTGGCCTCCTTCTGCATCCGCAGCTCTGTGGAGAGCCAGAAGGAGATGCTCAAGGACCGTCTTGCCTGCCTGATGGAGCAGCTGGGCGGCACCGCCGAGTTCTCCGGCGACTATCCCGGCTGGGCCTATGATCCCGACTCCGCCCTGCGCAAGCTGATGGTGGAGGTGTTCCGGGAGCAGTACGGCAAGGATCCCAAGGTGGAGGCCATGCACGCCGGTGTGGAGTGCGGTCTGTTTGCCGGCAAGATTCCGGGCCTGGACTGCGTGTCCATCGGGCCGGACCTGTTGGAGATCCACACGCCCCGTGAGCGGATGAGCGTTTCCTCCGTCCAGCGGGTGTGGGCATTTTTGCTGGAGGTCCTGCGCCGCTCCAAGTAATGCTGGAATGATCTGAAAAACACCGGCTGGGACCGGTGGGAAAAGGAGAGAGAGATGAAGAGCAAATTCCGCTCCGTGCTCTATGACACGGCAGCTATTGTGGGAGGAAGCTTTCTGCTGGCTGCGGGCCTGATCATGTTTACAGTGCCCAGCAACATCGCACCAGGTGGCGTGTCGGGCCTTGCCACGGCCCTGGCCTATCTCATCCCTTTGGGTGTGGGTGTGTGGTCACTGCTGCTGAATGTGCCCTTGATGCTGGTGGGCTGGTGGGTGATCGGCTGGAAGCCCCTAATGAAGACCATTGCTGCCACCGTGCTGCTGTCGGTGTTCACCGATGTGCTGCCGCTTCCGGCGTATACAGGCAATGTGCTGCTTGCAGCGGTGCTGGGCGGTGTACTCACTGGCGCGGGGATCGGAATTTTGTTCCTGCGGGGCAGCAGTTCCGGCGGCACAGAGCTTTTGAGCTTGCTGCTGCTGAAGGTGTTCCCCAATATGCCTGTGGGTACCATGCTCATGTGCATCGATGCCGCCGTGGTGGCGGTGGCTGTGGTGGTGTTCCGGGACCTGGAAGTGGCGCTGTACTCCATCGTCACCATCTTCGTCTGCTCCAAAGTCATTGACGGCATCATGGCCGGCATGAACTATGCCAAGGTCATCTATATCATTACCGAGCACGGCCAGGCGGTGACGGATGCTATCAACACCCACACCGAGCGAGGTGTGACGCTTCTGGAGGCTCAGGGCGGTTATACCGGGAAAGAGAAGACGGTGCTCATGACCGTCACCCGGCAAAACGCCATGGCCCAGACTTTGCATCTCATCAAGCAGACGGACCCGGATGCGTTCTTGTTCGTGGTCAACGCCACGGAGGTCCACGGAGAGGGCTTCCACAAATATGACGCTGTCATCAACTCCTGACAGAGGCGTCTGAGCCGGGCGTCCCGCATGCGCGGGGCGCCCGGCTTTTTCTGTGACCGGAAAAAAGAAAAAGAGAAAAAAACGACGCCCGGGTGAAGAAAACCCGGGGGCTATGTCGTATGATAAGCAGAGGACACAACAAGGAGGTGACGGCGGCGCGTGAGGGAGCAGACAAACGCATGGTTCTCGGAGCTGGTGCGGCAGTATGAGCGGCTGGTCTATACGGTATGCTTTCAGCTGGTGCGCAACCCCCACGCCGCCGAGGACCTGACCCAGGAGGCGTTTCTGGCGGCCTATACCCACCGCCAGTCCTGTCCGGCGGGATATGAGCGGCAGTGGCTGACCCGCATTGCCGCTAACAAGGCAAAGGACTACCTACAAAGCGCCTATGTGCGGCATACAGTACTGGCCACGGGGGAGGAGCTGCCGCATTTGTCTCCATCGCCGCCGCCAGAGGAGCTGGTCCTGGCCCGCAGCGGCGCATCGGAGATTCGGCGGCGGATCGAGGCCCTGCGGGAGCCCTATCGGCAGGTGTGCCGACTATATTTTCTGGAGGAGAAAAAGCCGGAGGAGATCGCCTTGGCCCTGGGCCGACCGGTGAAAACGGTCCACACCCAGATCGCCCGGGCCCGGCAGATTCTGCGCAGTCAACTGGAAAGGAGAGAGGACGATGGAACTGTTTCGTGAGGACGGCCACCTGACCGACCAGACCCTGGAGGCCCTGGTGTCCGGCCGGGAGCTCAGTGAGCTGGGGCGCCTGGAGGTGAGCGAGCACTTGGCCTTCTGCGACCTGTGCCTGAACCGGTACACCCAGCAGCTCATGGACGAAGGGCTCATGACGCCGGCCCACAGATGCCAGGACACCATCTGGTGGCGCATCCGCCAGCGGGCCGCCCGACTGCTGGCCAGCCGCTGGGCCACCGCCGCCGCGGCCATCGTCCTGGTGGTTTCGCTGTGGAACTTCGGCGTGTTTGGCGGCATCGCGGATCTGAGCGCGCGCCTGGGAAGCTGGGAGCCTCCCGCTATCAGTGAGAGCGTGCAGGAGCGGCAGGGCCACTGGGGCCGCCAGATCAGCGACTTTTTCAACAGCCTGGGCCGGGGTGTCAGCGACGTCCTGGGCGGCAAGGCACAAAACGAGATGAAATCTTCTGGAGGAAACGGATATGAATCGTAAACACGGACTGCTGCTGTTTTTGTGCGCCTGCATCCCCGGCTGTGGACAGATGTACCAGGGCTATATGAAGCGGGGAACCTCCCTTTTGGGCCTGGGCTGTCTGGTGATCGCCCTGACTTCCATCCTGAGCCTGGGCGAGCTGGCTTTGCTGCTGCCGCTGCTGTGGCTGTACGCCTTTTTTGACACCTATAACCTCCGTGCCCGGATGGATGCGGGCATCTTCCCTGAGGACACCTTTCTCTTCGGTCTGGGGGAGATGGACAGCCGGCAGATGGAGAGGCTGCTGCGGACCCGGCACAGCCTCATCGGCTGGGTACTGGTGGCCCTGGGCGTCTATGCCCTGTGGCAGACGCTGGTGGGGAGGATCCTGGGCTCCCTGCTCCGGGCTCTGGACCTGTGGTGGCTCTATGACCTGCTGTTCTATGACCTGCCCCGCCTGATCGTCATTCTGGCCATCATCTGGCTGGGCGTCTGGTTCATCCGGGGGCCCAAAAAGCGGGACGAGGAGGCCTACACCTTCGTGCCGCCCCAGGAGGATTCCGAGAGCGCCGATCCCGGGTTTGACAAGGAGAACGGCGAGAGCGGAGAGGAGATGCCCAGATGAATGAGACGGTTCGAGACCAGGAGAAACGGGCGCCAGCCCGGCGGGTGGGCACCTTCACCGTGGGCGTGACGCTGGTGGCGGCGGGAGTGCTGATGCTCCTGGCTCTGTGCTTCCCGGAGCTGGATCTGCGCTGGGCATTGCGCCTGACGCCCCTGCCTCTCATCGGGCTGGGAGTGGAGACGCTGCTCTATGCCCGGGGCGGGGAGAAGCTCCGCTACGACTGGGTGGGAATGCTTCTGAGCTGCCTGCTGGTGGGCACAGCGCTGACCATGTGCACGGCCTCCTGGTGCATCCTCAACTATCCTGAAAAGTTTTTGTGGTAAAAAAGAACCGTCCGTGCCTTTGGCACGGACGGTTTTTCAGTTCCGCCGGAGGAGCAGATGCCGCAGCCAGGGCAGCAGCGCCATACCCCCCAGCCAGTAGGCCAGCAGGTCCAGGGGGTCTGCCACAGACCGGGGCAGATAGAGGGGCGTGATCCCCTCCCAGAAGAGGCCGCACAGGAGCAAAAAGACGGTGGCCGCTAGAGGGGAAAGGGGTGGGCGCCGGAGCACCAGCAGCCCGCCGCAGAGCAAAAGCACCATCAGCGCTCCCGCCAGTACGTCGGCCCAGTAGCCGGACAGCACCATCCGGACCCAGCCGCCGACCCGGGGCAGAAAAACGAAGCGGTTGAGCAAATAGAGCAGGACGATGACCGCCGCCGCTGCCGCCAAAGGGGGCAGCGCGTCCCTTACAGGAGGGAGAGGATCAGCACCGCGCCGATGATACCCACGATCACCGCGGCCACCGTCCCACCAAAACCCAGGCCCTTGGCCTCCTCGGCCCACTGAGGCGGCGGAGCCTCCTGGGGCGGCTCCATGGCGGTAGGGAAGGCACACAGCTCCTCGTCGGTGAAGGCCGGGTCGTCGGCAACGATGCGCACGCTTAGGTTCCGGACCAGATGGGAGGCCATCCACAGCGCGGCAGAGGCGGGCAGCCCCCGGCGCAGGAAGATGGGGTCCATGGTCTTGGAGGCGTGCAGCTGGTCCACCATCTGCTTTGCCGCATCCGGGGAGAGACCGGCGTAGGTGACCAGGTCGTCCCTGCCGTCGTCGGTGAGGTTGGCAGAGGTCAGCAAAATGGCATAGCGCTTGTCGTCGTCCGGCCGCCGGGGAAAGAAGTCATAGCCGCATCTGGGGCAGTTGACGGTGGTGGCGGCGGGGGAGCGTCTGCCGCAGCAGGGGCAGACCAGGGGGTCCTCCTGGGAGGCATGAGCACTCTCCTCCGGCTCCTTGCCCAGCAGCACAAAGTCCGCCGATACATTCAGCACCTGGCACAGCCGGGAGATGGTGATGGCGTCGGGTACGGTCTGCCCGGACTCCCACTTGGAGACCGCCTGACGGGTGACACCCAGCTGTTCGCCCAGCTGCTCCTGGCTCAGCCCGGCCGCCCGGCGCACGAAGGCAATGCGTTCGTTGAGTTCCATAGGATCCCTCCTTTTCCCTATCATCATACCGGAAGTTCCCCCGGTTGACAAGCGACGGGCAGGGGAATTTTGTCAACTGCTGGTTGACAGGGGCAAAACCGGGAAAAGGAGGGAAATATGGAAGAAAAACCGCCCTTGACACCGGGAGGAAAGGCTGATAATATACTGGTATATTCCAAGAGCGCGAGGAACGGAAAGAGTAGCATCCTGCCGAAGCTAAGAGAGGACCCGTCACCGGCTGCAAGCGGGTCTGCGGAGGGGGCTGTGAAGTGCATCCGGGAGCGCGGGGCGTAATGGCCCCCGGTGTGGCCGCCGATAGCGGGCCGTCCGGCTGACTGGCCGGCATGAGTGAAAAGCAAGAGTGGAACCGCGTGCTGACCACGCCTCTTGCGCCCGGATGGGCGCGGGAGGCGTTTTTTGTATTTCGGCCCTTCCCCATGCCCCCGGCACCGGGGCGGACCTGCGGGCCCGCCGCGCAACTCGAACCAAACAGGAAGGAGAGCAAGAGATGCTGCTGTACAATTCTGCCACCCACAAGAAAGAGGAGTTCGTTCCCAACCATCCTGACATTGTCAAGATGTATACCTGCGGCCCCACGGTGTACCACTTCGCCCATATCGGAAACCTCCGGTCCTATATCATGGAGGACGTGCTGGAGAAGTATCTGCGCTATGTGGGCTATAATGTCAAGCGGGTCATGAACATCACCGACGTAGGCCATCTGACCTCCGACGCCGACACCGGCGAGGACAAGATGCTCAAGGGCGCCAAGCGGGAGCACAAGACCGTCATGGAGATCGCCAAGTTCTATACCGACGCCTTCTTTGACGACTGCCGCAAGCTCAACATCAAGCGGCCCGACGTGGTGGAGCCCGCCACTAACTGCATCAACGAGTATATCAAGATCATCACCAAGCTCCTGGACACCGGCTATGCCTATCAGGCCGGCGGCAACGTCTATTTCGACACCAGCAAGCTGGAGCGCTATTATATTTTCAACGATCACGACGCCGACGACCTGGCTGTGGGCGTCCGGGAGGGCGTGGAAGAGGATACCAACAAGCGCAACAAGAACGACTTCGTCCTCTGGTTCACCCAGTCCAAGTTTGAGGATCAGGCCCTGAAGTGGGACTCCCCCTGGGGCGTGGGCTATCCCGGCTGGCACATCGAGTGCTCCGGCATTTCTATGAAGCACCTGGGCGAGGACCTGGACATCCACTGCGGCGGCATTGACAATGCCTTTCCCCATCACACCAACGAGATCGCCCAGTCCGAGGCCTATCTGGGCCACCACTGGTGCAACTGGTGGGTCCATGTGCTGCACCTGAACACCACCAACGGCAAGATGAGCAAGTCCAGCGGCGAGTTCCTCACCGTCTCGCTGCTCCAGGAGAAGGGCTATGACCCCCTGGTCTATCGCCTGTTCTGCCTCCAGAGCCACTATCGCAAGTCCTTGGTGTTCTCCTGGGAGAACCTGGACAACGCCGCCGGCGCCTATCAAAAGCTCATCGGCCGCATCGCCGCCCTCAAGCCCGGCGACGGGGAGGTGGACGCTGAAGCCCAGGCTGCACTGCGGGAGAAGTTCCGGGCCGCGCTGGACAACGACTTGAACACCTCTCTGGCGGTGACGGCGCTGTACGACGTGCTCAAGTATAAGACCAACGACGCCACCAAGCTCAGCCTCTTGGGCGAGTTTGACCAGGTGCTGAGCCTGAGCCTGCTGGAGAAGGCGGAGGCCAAGCGCCAGGAGGCGGCCAAGGCCTCCACTGCCACCGCCGGCGGCTACACCGTCACCGGCGAGGGCGACAGCGCCATCGACGCGTTGGTGCTCCAGCGGGGTGAGGCCAAGAAGGCCAAGAACTTCGCTGAGGCCGACCGGATCCGCGACGAGCTCAAGGCTCAGGGCATCGAGATCACCGACGTGCCCGGCGGCGCCGTCTGGAAGCGCGTCTGAGCATCTGATTTTATATAGGGGGACACCGGTCCGGGGAAAAACTCTCTCCGGGCCGGTGCTTTTTTCTTGACACCGTTCGACAAAAAGGGTACTATAAACAGGTAATCAGACAATATATTGTGCGATTAGGGGGCTGCTATGGAGATTCAGCAGGCGGTGGGAGAAAACGTCAAGCGCATTCGCCGGGCGCGGAAGATGAGCATCGAGCGGGCGGCGGCAGAGGCCGGCGTGTCCCGCAGCATGCTGGGTCAGATCGAGCGAGGAGAGACCAACCCCTCCGTGGGGACGCTGGCCAAGCTGGCGGCGGCCCTGCGGGCGCCGCTGGAGCAGCTGGTGGTTTGCCCGGAGGACGGGGGCCTTCAACTGGTGCGGGAGCTGGATACCAAGCCGGTCCGGCTGGACGGCGGCAAGGTGATCAAGCGCCCCCTGCTGCCCTTTGAGGAGGCCTCGGGGCTGGAGAGCTACCATGTGGATGTGTTCATCAGCGGGAAATTTTCCCCGGACCCGCTGCCCGTGGGCACCGTGGCCTATCTGACGGTCCTCTCCGGCACCGCCGGCGTCACCGTGGGGGAGGAGAGCTTTCAGATGCTGGAGTGGGACGCGGTGCGTTTTCCTGCGGACCAGCCCTGGCGGGTGGACAACCAGAGCAACTCCACCGTCCGCTTGCACCTGACCTACCGTTATGCCAAGCCCTGAGGGGATACTCGATAAAAAAGAGGGGCGGGAGCCATTGGCTCCCGCCCCTCTTTTTCCGTTTTTCTCTGTTCAGAGTTTTACATAGGGCCGCAGACGGCGGCTGATGAGTAGTGCCAGGGCCATTTTGATGCAGTCCGGCACCACAAAGGGGACCACGCACCAGCTCAGAGCGGTGACCAGTCCCACGGGCCCGGAGGTTCTGGCGTAGACCACCAGGAACCAAGCGGTGCCAAAGGCGTAGCACACCACCAGGCCCAGCAGCATTCCCAGGGCAGTGGCCCAGAGATTGTCATCCAGGAAGTGTGTCACCAGCCAGCAGACCAGAGCCAGACACAAAAAGCCCACCAGGTAGCCGCCGGTGGCTCCCAGCAGCTGCCCCGGCCCGGCGCCAAATCCGGAGAACACCGGCAATCCCACGGCTCCCAGCAGCAGATACACCAGCACCGCCCAGGTGCCCCGGCGTCCACCCAGCAATCCCAGGGCGGTAAAGATGCCGAAGGTCTGCATGGTGAAGGGGACGGTGGTGGGAATGGTGATCCAGGCGCAGACGGTGATGAGTACCGCCGCCGCGGCGATATAGGTCAGCTCCGCCGTCCGTGTGGGGACGGCGCGGGAGGTGTTTTGAGACATGAGGCGCCTCTCCTTTCTCCAAGAGGATGAGGCGAGTATAGCACCGCTGGGGAAACTTGTCAACCATAAATAGAAAACTGGTTTACAACTTGGCATTCACCAGTCCCGACGCAACACCGTCTCGGGGCATACCTCACGGATCTTCTGCTGGAGGCTCTTGAGGTCCTCAAAGGTATCGGGCTTTTTGGTGGGATCCCGCAGCAGTGCGGCGGGGTGGTACATGGCCATCAGCAGCATCCCGTCCCGCTCGAACCACTGGCCATGCTCCCGGGTGATCTTGAAGTCGGGCTTGATGAGCTCCGTGGCGGCGATGCGGCCTAAACACACCAACAGCTTTGGCTGCAGCAGGGCCATCTGCCGGCGCAGAAAGGGGAAGCAGGCCTCCCGCTCTGTGTTCAGGGGGTCCCGGTTCTGGGGCGGGCGGCACTTGACGATGTTGGCGATGTAGACCTGGGTCCGGTCCAGACCGATCATGGCCAGCATGTCGTCCAGCAGCTGCCCGGCCTTGCCCACAAAGGGCACGCCCTGCTCGTCCTCGTTCTGGCCGGGGCCCTCGCCCACGAACAGCACCCGGGCCGTCTGGGACCCGTCGCCAAACACCACATGGGTCCGGCCTCCCGCCAGACCGCAGCCCTGGCACTGCATACACTCCGCCCGCAGGCTCTCCCAGGTATCCGCCATATCGTCTCCTCCTTGTCCGGCCTCCCTGCAAGAGGCCTGTCCTGCCGGCGGGGCCGGCGGGCTTGCGTTTCTTTTCTTTGGAGACAGTGTACCACGATTTTTCCCGCCCCGCAATCCACCCAAAGAGGATAGGCCGCCCACTTTGTGGAGAGACTGGAAGGAGAGAGCCACATCTTGGAAAGGAGAGCGGAGATGGCGGGACTTTTCTGGCGCTTTTGTATGTACAGCTTCCTGGGGTACCTTTTGGAGCGGCTCTATGCCGCCGCCACCCGGTCCCCCCGGCAGGTGCGCAAGGGCTTTTTGCTGCTGCCCCTGTGTCCGGTCTATGGGCTGGGGGTGCTGGCGGTGGAGGCGCTGCCACCGGCCCTGACCGGGAATTTTTTCTCCCTGGCGCTGTGGGGCGGCCTCACCGCCACGGCGGTGGAGTACGCAGTCCACTGGGCCTATGACGTGGGGCTGGGGGTAAAGTTCTGGGACTACACCGGCGTGTGGGGCAACGTCAACGGGCGGATCTCGGTGCCCTTCTCCCTGGCCTGGGGCGTGCTGCTGGCGGCGCTCTACCCCTGGCTCCAGCCCCGGCTGGCGGAGGCAGCGGCCTCCCTGGCACCGGTGTGGACCTGGGCGGCGGTGCCGGTGGCGGCAGTGGATGGGGCGGTGTCCCTGGGGCTGCTGTGGCGGTACCATGACCCGGAGGTGCTGACCCTTGCGGCTTGGCCAAAGCATGAGAAAAAGGCTGCCTGAATTCATTCAGACAGCCTTTTTTCCTTGTTTTTTTCCCGCAGCCGCCGCTTGTAGGCGCACAGGTGCTCTTGGCAGGCAGCGCAGCGCAGAGACTGGTTGGAGCTTTCAAAAAACCGCTCCGGGTGACGGCGGTAGGTGATCTCCCATTGAAGTGCCAGCACAACGGCCAGCGCCACCAGGGACCAGGCGTAGAAGCAGGGGATCACCACCAGGGGCGTACACATCATGGGGTAATCCCAGTCGTAGATGCGGCAGGTGGTGCAGCATCGGTTCTTCATCCAGATCAGCTGGAAGGGACACAAAAAGAGAATGCAGATGATGTCGCAGACACTGTAAAATCCCGTCAGGCACAGCAGGTATACCGGTGGAATGTCCAGCCACCGCCACAGGATCAGTACCAGGGCGTTGCCGCCCAGCCACACCAGAAGCACCCACAATGCACCCCGGTCGGCCCGCCGGATCTCCGATGGGTCGGGAGCGCGGCCGGTGGGCTTGAACCGGGCGGAAAACCGCTTTTGACAGCCCAGGCTCTCCCACCGGGAGGGGAAGAAGCGCAGCACCATGGCCACCATCAGCAAAAGCCAGAAACCGGTCAGGGGGGTCAGACGCACCGGCCCAGCCAGTAGGTCCGCCCACACCTGCTCCGGGTGGGCCGCTACGTACCAGACCAGACCCAGGAATACCAGGCTCCGGCCCACCAGGTTCCAAGTGTAAAATTTCCGAGTAGGCCTCATGATTTGGCGCCTGCCTTTTCCCGGGCCGGCGTGTGGGCCTCCAGCCACGCGGCGATGTCGTCATAGACCTTCTGCCGGTCCTCTGGCGCCTCGTTGAGGATCTCGTGGCGCAGCCCCGGATACAGCTTGAGCTCTACGCTGCGCATGCCCGCCTTCTGGAAGGCGTCAAAGGCCCGCCGAACCCCTTTGCCGCATTCGCCCACCGGGTCCATCTCACCGGAGACGAAGAGAATGGGGGTGTTGCGGTTCATCTTGCGGATATTTTTGGGGTCGGTGAGGAAGCGGATGCCCCGGAGCATCTCCCGGAACAGCCCGATGGAGGCGTTGCCGCCGCACAGGGGGTCGGCAATATAGGCATCCACATTGGGCTCGTAGGCGGAGAGCCAGTCAAAGCCGGTGCGGTTGGGGGCAAAGATGGCGTTGTAGGAGCCGAAGGAGAGGCGGTTGACGATGTCATTGGGCTTGTCCCACCCGGTCCGGCGGCCGTAGACCGCCGCCAGGGCAAGTCCGGCGGAGACCATGGGACGGGTCATGTGGCCGGTGCCCATGAGAATAGCTCCGTCCACGGTGCCGGGATAGCGAATGAGGTAGGTCCGCACCAGGAAGGAGCCCATGGAGTGGCCCAGCAGGAAATAGGGGAGGCCCGGGAACTTCTGGCGGGTGATGCCATAGAGACCGTGGATGTCCTGCACCACCGTCTCCCAGCTGCCCTTGGGGCCGAAATACAGCTTGGCGGCGCCGGGAGCCACAGAGGTACCGTGGCCGATGTGATCGTTTCCGGTGACCACAAAACCCTGCTCACACAGCCAGCGGGCAAAAGGGTCGTACCGGTCGATATATTCCGCTACTCCGTGGGCCAGCTGCAATACCGCCCGGGGTTTGCCCTCCGGGATCCAGCGAATGCCGTGGATGGAGGTTTTGCCGTCGGCGGAGGGATAGTGAAATTCTTTTTTGATCATGGAAAAACCATCCTCCCTGTGGTATGATGCTTGGTAGAATTTTACCATGAACCCACCAAAAAAGATAGGGGGAGTTTTTTTATGGCGTCTTATCTTCTGGCTCTGGACCAAGGGACCACCAGCTCCCGGGCCATTTTGTTCGGCACCGGCGGCGAGGTGGTGTCCAAAGCCCAGCATCCCTTCCACCAGATCTATCCCCAGCCCGGCTGGGTGGAGCATGATCCCCTGGAGATCTGGGAGACGGAGCGGCGGGCCATGGCCCAGGCGGTCCACAGTGCCCACATCGATCCCAAGGACATTGTGGGCATCGGCATCACCAACCAGCGGGAGACCACCATTTTGTGGGACAAGGCCACCGGCGAGCCGGTATACAACGCCATCGTCTGGCAGTGCCGCCGGACGGCGCCACTGTGCGACCAGCTGAAGGCGGAGGGAGCGGCGGAGCGCATCAGCGAGACCACCGGACTCCTTATCGATGCCTACTTCTCCGGCACCAAGATCAAATGGATCCTGGACCATATCCCCGGCGCCCGGGCCCGGGCAGAGCGGGGGGAACTGCTGTGCGGCACGGTGGACTCCTGGCTGATCTGGAATCTCACCGGGGGCAAGGCCCACGTCAGCGACTACTCCAACGCCTCCCGCACCATGCTCTTTGACATCCATCGTCTTTGCTGGGACGAGGAGCTGTGCCGGCTGCTGGATGTGCCCATGTGCATCCTGCCTCAGCCGGTGCCCTCCTGCGGGCCCTATGGCACGGTGGCGCCGGGCCTGCCGGGATTGGAGGACCTGGCGGGCATCCCCGTCTGCGGCAGCGCGGGAGATCAGGCGGCGGCGCTGTTCGGCCAGACCTGCTTTGCCCCCGGTGAGGCCAAGAACACCTACGGTACGGGCTGCTTCACTTTGATGAATGTGGGGCAGCAGCCGGTGCGGTCCCGGGCGGGACTGCTGACCTCCGTGGCCTGGTCTCTGGGAGGTGAGACCACCTATGCCCTGGAGGGCAGTGTATTTAATGCTGGCAGCACCATCCAGTGGCTCCGGGACGAGCTGGGGCTGATCTCCAGTGCGCCGGAGTGCGACCGGCTGGCGGAGAGCGTGGCGGACAGCGGCGGTGTGTTCGTGGTCCCGGCCTTTACCGGCCTGGGGGCACCCTACTGGGATATGTACGCGCGAGGCACTATTGTGGGTCTCACACGGGGCACCACCAAGGCCCATATCGCCCGGGCTGTGCTGGAGTCCATCGCCTACCAGGTGGCGGACCTGATGGAGGCCATGCGGCAGGACCTGCCGGTCACCTGCCTGCGGGTGGACGGCGGCGCCAGCGTCAGCGACCCGTTGCTCCAGTTCCAGGCGGACCTGCTGCGGATCCCTGTGGACCGGCCGTCCATGGTGGAGACCACCGCCTTCGGCGCGGCGGCCCTGGCGGGGCTGGCTGTGGGCGTGTGGAGCGGCTGTGAGGAGCTGCGGGCCCTGCGTCGGAGCCAGCACGTCTTTTTGCCGGAGCGGGATCAGAGTGCCTGTCAGGCGGACTACCGCCAGTGGAAGCGAGCGGTGGAGCGTGCCAGCGGCTGGATCGAGGCGTAAAAGCAGGGGAAAAGCGTCGAAGAAAGTTTACATTTCAAGGATTGCGAAAGACCCACCAGTGTGCTATGATGGGGACAAGCTCGAGTGGGAGTTCTTTCCAGAATTTTCAAAGGATGCAACCTGCATTCCCGGGCACACTGCGCCTGGAGAGGAAATAGAAGCAAAACAAAGAAGAGCGCAATTTGGAAAGGAGATATCAGTATGGCGTTTTTTGACGAGTTGGGCAAGAAGGCTCAGACCGTGGCGGAGGTTGCCGCAGAGAAGGCGAAGGCCGCTGCCGCCGTTGCCGGTGAGAAGGCACAGAACGCCGCTGAGCTGGCCAAGATCAATATGGCCATCGCCAGCGAGCAGCGGGAGCTGGATAAGGATTATCGGACCATTGGCGAGTGGTTTGTCACCGAGTATGAGGGCGAGATCCCCGAGGCGGTGAAGGACCTGGTGGATGCCGTGGCGGCCTCCAAGGCCCGGATCGCTGAGCTGGAGGACAGCAAGCCCAAGCGGGAAAATGACGAGGAAAAGGTGGTCGTTCCCGAGGGGATGAAGGTCTGCCCGGTGTGCGGCGCGGCCTCCGACAGCAAGTTCTGCCCCCAGTGCGGCGCTCCTATGGGCGAGTAAGACACAGTAAAAAAGAGCGGACGCACAGCGTCCGCTCTTTTTTGTATCTCTAATAACCGCAATGTGGAGGGAGCGCCTCTGGTCACTATTCTGGGCAGGATCTACTAGTATTCGCTCGGGACGAGAGGTTACGCCGCTTCCGCTCCGGCGGCAGCCGAAGAAAGCATGGAAGATACAAATGCGCCTTATAGCAGAAAAACGCGCCGCAGGAGGACTCCTGCGGCGCGTTCTCTTTTTACTCTTAGGGAAAAGCCCTTACAGCTTTGCCATCTGCTCGTTGATGGAGTCCTCGCAGGAGGACATGGCCTTCAGCGTCTTGTCCAGCAGCGTATCCAGCTCCCAGCCCAGCCGCTCAGCGCCGGTCCGAATCACGTCCCGGGAGCAGCCGGCGGCAAATTTCTTGTCCTTGAACTTCTTTTTCAGAGAGCTCAGCTCCATGTCCTGGCAGCTCTTGGAGGGACGCATGCGGGCGGCGGCGCCGATGAGGCCGGTGAGCTCGTCGCAGGCAAAGAGGACCTTCTCCATCTCCTCCTTGGGCTCCACGTCGCAGCACAGGCCGTAGCCGTGAGAGCACACTGCGTGGATGAACTCGTCGGAGCAGCCGGCTTCCCGCAGCAGCTCGGGGGCCTTGACGCAGTGCTCCTCAGGCCACTTCTCAAAGTCGATGTCGTGGAGCAGGCCCACAGTGGCCCAGAAATCGGCGTCCTCACCGTAGCCCAGGTCGTTGGCAAACCAACGCATAACGCCCTCTACCGTCAGGGCATGCTGGATGTGGAAGGGCTCGCCGTTGTATTTGCGCAGCAGAGCCAGAGCGGATTCTCTGTCGATACAAGCTTTCATTGTGGATTCTCCTTTGTGTGAATAACTTCCCCTATGGATTTTGGAGTCATTATAGTCCTTTCCCCGCTCCTGCGCAAGGTGCTTTTGTCTCTTTCAGCAACAGGGGCGGGAAGACCTGGCCTGCCGCAGGGCCCGGGAGAGCATAGCAAGCAGCGTGTCGGCGTGTCGGTACTCTGTCTCGCTCAGGGCGGTCAGCAGTTTGCCAAGGCACGGGTCCGTGGTGCCTTCGGCGGCCCGTATGTAGTTGAGACCGCCACAGGCCTCGGCGTGATACCGATGCCGCAGGGCCTGACACCAGGGCAGCAGCTGAGGCTGCTGGCAGACGATGGCCGGCTGATAGCAGTGGCCGGTGATCAGGTAGTGGACTGCCATCAGCCTTCTGGCGTGTTCCCCCTCATCGGCGGCAATCTCCCGCAGAATTCGGGCATCGCCGGCGTTGGGGGCGCACCGGGCCAGAGCCAGATAGTGGCGGCAATCCGCCAGCTCATCCTCAATAAAGCCCGTGAGCACATCCAAAGAGGCCTGGGCCGCGCTGCCCATGCAGCAGGGGTCTGCCTCCGCCCCGGGCAGATTCTCCATGGCCACCTCCGGCACGGCGCCTGCATCGGTCTGCCGCACCTCTGGATAGGGGTTCAGCTCCGGGGCCACCCGCTGCCAGATGCGGTCGTATTGGCGGTAATCAAAGGTGTCTCCGCCGGTATTTTTGCTCAATTCCATAGATAAACGCCTCCCTTTCCCGCCATCCTATGCAGAGTGCCTTTCCTGTGTGCCCGGAAAAAACTAAAAGTGTGACATTTGCAACTGAATATTTCATACTGAAATAGTAGAGTATAGGCAGACAAGAGAGGAATTGCATTTTTTGGGACAAACTGGTATAATAACACAGTTATGGGAAAAAGGGCGTTTTTTGCCTGTTAAGGAGGTTTCCAATATGCTGGAGTTAAAGCATATTTCGTACCAGGTCTCCTCGGAAGAAGGGGAGCTTGGAATTCTCAATGACATCTCCCTCACGGTCCCGGACCACAAGCTGGTGGTCTTTACCGGACCCAATGGCGGGGGAAAGACGACGCTGGCCAAGATCATCATGGGCCTGGTCAAGCCTACCGCCGGCCAGATTCTTTGGAACGGCCAGGATGTGACGAATCTGTCCATCACCGAGCGGGCGCGCCTGGGCATCAGCTACGGCTTCCAGCAGCCCCCCCGGTTCAAGGGCCTGACGGTCCGCAAGCTGCTGACCATTGCCTCGGGCAATGAGAAGCTGTCCAAGGACCAGTGCTGCCAGTATCTGACCAAGGTGGGTCTGTGCGCCAACGACTATCTGGAGCGGGAGGTGGACGTGAGCCTCTCCGGCGGCGAGGTCAAGCGCATTGAGATCGCCACCATTCTGGCCCGGAACGGCGAACTGATGATCTTCGACGAGCCGGAGGCCGGCATTGACCTGTGGAGCTTCGCCCGCCTGACGGAAACCTTTGAGCAGATCCACCGTCAGGGCAAGGCCACCATGGTCATCATCTCCCACCAGGAGCGCATCATCTCCCTGGCGGACGAGGTGGTCGTGGTCGCAGGCGGCGCTATCCGCCAGCGGGGCAGCGCGGAGGAGATCCTGCCCCTGATTTTGAGTGACACTCTGGGCAGCTGCCCGGTGATGACGAAAGAAGGTGCTGCAAAATGATGGAGACTCAGGTGGATCGCGAGTTGCTGGAAAAGATCGCGGACCTGATCGGCAAGCCCGTTGGGGCATTCAACATCCGTAAGGACACCGGCTGTGACGGCCGGCAGAGCACAGAGCATATCAAGATCGACAGCCGCACCGACGGTAAGAGCGGCATCGACATCCGCATTTTGGATGGCACCGTGGGCGAGACCTGCCACATCCCGGTGATTATCACCAAGAGCGGCATTGAAGAGACGGTGTATAACGATTTCTATATCGGCGAGAACTGCAATGTGGACATTGTGGCCGGCTGCGGCATCCACAACTGCGGTGACCAGACCTCCCGCCACGACGGCATCCACACCTTCCATGTGGGCAA
>CDTY01018559.1_pt1 | contig 26383 bp, 30 predicted proteins | sample 557731 | NCBI WGS metagenome assembly CDTY01 (sample SAMEA3182101, study PRJEB8094) | gut metagenome | biome: human; feature: gut; material: Stool; isolation source: human stool | place: Canada | collected 2013-02-12
GCCAACATCGCCCACGGCTGCAACTCCGTCATGGCCACCCGCATGGCCATGAAGCTGGGCGACTATGCCATCACCGAGGCCGGCTTCGGCGCCGATCTGGGCGCGGAGAAGTTCCTGGACATCAAGTGCCGTCTGGCGGGCCTGAAGCCCTCCGCCGTTGTGGTGGTGGCCACGGTCCGGGCCCTCAAGCACCACGGCGGCTGCCCCAAGGCGGAGTTGGGCACCGAGAATCTCAGCGCCCTGGAGCAGGGCCTGCCCAACCTTCTCCAGCATGTGGAGAACATCACCACCGTCTATCACCTGCCCTGCGTGGTGGCCATCAACCGCTTCCCCACGGATACGGAGGCGGAGCTGAAGCTGGTGGAGGACAAGTGCCGCGCTCTGGGCGTCAACGTGGCCCTCAGCGAGGTGTGGGCCAAGGGCGGCGAAGGCGGCGAGGCCCTGGCCCGGGAGGTCATCCGGCTGTGCGAGCAGCCCAATGACTTCACCTTCGCCTATGACGACGGCCTGTCCATTGATGAGAAGATCCAGGCCATCGCTCAGAAGATTTACCGGGCCGACGGCGTGGCCTTCACCGCCAATGCCAAGAAGCAGCTTGCTCAGCTGGAATCTCTGGGCTTCGGCGCCCTGCCGGTGTGCATGGCCAAGACCCAGTACTCCTTCTCCGACGACGCGTCCCTGCTGGGCGCCCCCAGAGGGTTCACCGTCACCGTACGGAACGTGAAGGTCTCTGCCGGCGCCGGCTTCATCGTGGCTCTGACCGGCGACATCATGACCATGCCGGGTCTGCCCAAGGTCCCGGCGGCCGAGCGCATCGACGTGGACGAAAACGGCAAGATCTCCGGTCTCTTCTGATCCATATAAATGAAAACAGGGATGGAGCATAATGCTCCATCCCTGTTTTTTCTTGTCTCATGCTCCATCAGGTCCCGGCCTGGGGACCGTACCACACCACCAACAGGTCCACCACCGTGCCGTAGCTTTGGATGCCCTGCTCCTCCCCATAGCTCTTGAGAAAGCTGTCATAGACCTGCTGGGCCGCCTGGGAGGTGACCTGTTTCTGATAGGGAGCCCAATAGGCGCTGTTGGCCGCCAGGTCCGCCCGCACCGTCTCCGGCAGGCGGTTCCACGCCTCCTGCCACAGCTCCGTATCCGCCCGGTAAAGGGCGTTATTCAGATGGATATATCCCAGCAGCCACCCGGAGTAGGCGTACACCGGGTCGCCGCAGGTGGTGGAGGCCAGGATGGCCAGGAAGTTACACTCCTGCTCCGAGGCCACGCCCCGCTGGTGGGCCAGCTCATGGGCCACGGTGGAGGGAAGCAAACAGGCGGGGCTGTCCACATTTACGTTGGCCTCCCCGGTAAAGGGGCAGTAGACCCCGGTGAAGTTCATCCGGCTCATCAAACGGGAAAAGTGCACCGCCTTGGGCTGCCGGGCAGGAAAATCCAGGAACGGAAACTGCTCCACCACCTGGTCATAGACCATCCCGGAGGAGGCCAGAATGGTCTCCCAGTCCTGGGAGAAGACTCCATCCTCATCCCGGGGCACAGCGTCCGCCGTCTCCTCCAACCGGTCGATGAAGTAGTCCGTCACCCCGGCCAGCTCCTGCACCGACACGGCCCGGGCCCGCACCCCCGACCGGTCCTGAAAGCTGTCGGCATAGTAGTAGATGCCCCACAGCCAGCAAAAGCCCACATACACACCCACAGCGGTGCACACCAGGGCCAGGGCGCCCCGATAGAGGACCTGCCGCCGTCTGCCCCGGCTCCGCACAAGGCGCAGGACAAAGAGCACCACCGCCGCCAAAGCCCCGGCTGCCGCCAGTCCCACCAGAAGCTCCATGCCGGAAAAGGGAAGGCGGTCCCACAGGGCACCCAGCGTCCGCTCCAGAGGGCCAAAGACGTGGTCCACCAGGGCGTTGGCCCAAGCCCTTTGCTGCCGGACCAGCCAAAAGAGCCCCAGCAGGGTCAGGTCTGCCCCCAGCCACAGGTGCAGCCAGCGGTATCTCCTCAAAAATGCGCCCACGCTTTCGCCTCCTCTCGGAATGAAAAAGAAAACGGGCCGCCGAAAGGGCGGCCCGTCTCGATCACTGCATCACGGTCAAGGTCACATCGATCTCCAGATAGGTCCCGTTCCGCCAAATCCGCAGAGGAATGGACTCACCCACGGAGAACTGGCGCCGAATGCGCTGGAGGTCGGCGCTGCTGGTGACAGCCTCACCGTCTGCCGCCACGATCACGTCGCCGGCCCGGAGACCCGCCTTCTCCGCGCCGGTGTCCGGCTCCACAGAGTAGACCCGGACGCCCCAATTCCCGTCAGGCAGGGGGTCGGAGAGCTGCTGCACCTGGATGCCCAGCATGGCCTCGGGCTGGATCTCACCGCAGGCGATCAGGTCATTGACCATGTGGGCAATGGAGCTGATGGGCAGCGCGAAGCCCAGGCCCTCCACGTTGGAGTAGGTGGAGCTCATCTTGATGGTGTTGATGCCCACCACCTGGCCGTAGACGTTGATGAGGGGACCGCCGGAGTTGCCGTTGTTCAGGGCGGCATTGGTCTGGATCAGGTTCATGGTCTTGCCGTTAACGGTGACATTGCGATTGATGGCAGAGACGATGCCATCGGTAAAGGTGCCCCGCAGCTCTAGCCGCAGGGGGTTGCCGATGGCGTAGACCGGATCGCCCACGGCCAAGGCGTCGGAGTCGCCGAACTCCGCTGCCGGCAGGGGGCTCTGGGGCTCCACCTTCAGCACGGCGATGTCGTTTTCCTGGTCGCCGGCCACATATTTGGCGTCATAGGTCTTGCCGGTATACAGCCCCACCGTGCAGCTGGTGCCGTCCTCCACCACGTGGAAGTTGGTGAGCACATAGCCGTCCTCAGTGAAGATGACACCGGTGCCCACGGACACACCGCCGTCCAGCTGGGCCATGACCGTGACCACTGAAGGGTTGACCTTGGCATAGATCTCCTGGGGCGTCAGCTCTTTGCCGTGGTTCGTGTGGATCTCCAGTGTCACATCATCCCCGGTGGGATAGGTGTCGATATGGATCTCACCGCTGCCGGTCTCATAGGACGCCTGGTAGTTGTTCTCCTCCTGGTCGGGACGAGCCAGGTCCTGGACGATCAGCGTCACCGCCACGCCCAATAACAGGCAAAACAGACATCCCAGGGCAATCCACAATCCCGCCAGACGGTGCCGGCGCTTTTTGGGACGGGCCACCACCCGCCGCTTTTCGGGATGCCGTCTGGGCGCCTGCTTGCCCCCCGGCAGGGGCTGGGCGCTGACAAAGGTCTCCACCACTTCACTGGGCCCATCGGCCCGGTAAATCTCCACCACCTCACGGGGGTCCGGACAGCCCAGCTGCCGCAGCCGCTCCTGTGGTGTATCCATTCTCTCTTCGTCCATAGACTTCCTTTCCGAATCACGCGCTCCTAGGGAGAGTCTGCGTGCCATTGCATCTCATTCCGCAGACGGTTTTTTGATGGTCAGGGAGAAGCTGAAAGTGGTCACGCCGTTTTCGCTGGTGACGTTGATCTTCTCCTTGTGCTGCTCCAAAATGGTCTTGACGATATAGAGCCCCAAACCCACACCGGTCTTGTCCTCGCTGCGGGACTTGTCACTCTTGTGGAATCGCTCGAACAGCAGCGGCAGCTCCTGGGCAGAGATGGTTTCGCCCTGGTTGCGCACCGTGACCCGGGCCTTGCCGTCGATGGGTGTCACACCCAGGTACAGCGTGGAGCCGGGGGTGGCAAACTTGGTGGCATTCTCCAACAGGTTGTAGATGACCTGGGTGATGAGGTCGTTGTCTCCCATCACCAAAATGGGCTCCTCGGGAATGTCCGCATCCACATCCAGGTTCCGGTCGGTGATCTTCTTTTCCAGGGAGATCAGCACCCGGCGCATGCTCTCGCATATGTCGAAGTGGTTGCCCATCTTCAGGGGGTCCATAGCCTGGAGCTGGCTTACGTCCAGCATCCGCCGCACCAGGCGGCTGAGCCGCCGGCTCTCGTCGGAGATGATCTGCAGGTACTGCTTCTCGTTCTCCGGCGGGATGGTCCCGTCCAGGATGCCGTCGGTATAGCCGGCGATGGTGGTCATGGGAGTTTTCAGCTCATGGGAGATATTGGCGATGAACTCCCGCCTCTGTCGCTCTGTCTGCTGCAAAGAGTCCGCCATGGCATTGAAGGACCGGGCCAGTTCGGCAATCTCGTCGTTGCGGCTGCTCTCCTCCATGCGGATGTCAAAGTTGCCCTGGGCATACTGGCGAGTGGCCCGCAGCATATCCTGAATGGGTTTGGTCTGCTGCATGGACACCACAGAGCTGGCCACAAAGGCCAACATCAGCACCACGATGGAGGTCATGAAGAACAGGCCCGCCAGTGCCCGCCACATGTTGTTCACGGCGGAGATCTCCGTGACGGCAAATACCAGGCCCACCACCTGCTCACTGGCAGGGGACACCGCCGGCACGCCCAGCATGAAGCGCTTTTCCTTGTAGAGATCGCCCCCCCGGCTGGAGCCCTCGTAGAGGCCCTTTTCCAGCACCGCAGAGGTCAGATTCTCCGGCAGCGTCACCACCTGGCCCTCCAGACTCTCGTCTGTGGTCAGAAGGACGTTGCCGTTGGTGTTGCACACCAGGAAATCCACATCGGACACCGAGGCAGCAAAGGAGGCCAGCTGCTGAAGGTCCGCAGGATAGGCCGTACCGTCGGCCTCCAGATAGGTCACCGCCAGCTTGGCCACCATCTCAGCCTTGGCCTGGAGCTCCTCGCTCTTCTCCCCCTTGGCGTAATTATAACTCAGGGCAAAGAAGGACACGCCCAGCAGCGCCAGGGTCAAGAGGACCATGCCTGCCGTCAGCATGAACTGCCGCCAGTAGATGCTGTCGTATTTTGTCTTGCGCTTGCTCATGATTGCTTGCCGCCCTTGAGCTCAAACTTGTACCCCACGCCCCAGACCGTCTTCAATGCCCACTGGTCGGAGACGTTCTCGATCTTCTCCCGCAGACGCTTGATGTGGACATCCACCGTGCGGCTGTCGCCGAAGTAGTCGAAGCCCCACACCTCGTCCAGCAGCTGATTGCGGGTGTAGACCCGGTTGGGCGTAGACGCCAGATGATACAGCAGCTCCAGCTCCTTGGGAGGCGTGTCCACCTTTTTCCCGTCCACGATCAGCTCATAGGAATCCAGGTTGATGACCAGCTTGTCGAAGGTCAGCTTCTTGCTGGTGTCGTTGGGGATCTCCGTCCGGCGCAGCACCGCGTTGATCCGGGCCAGCAGCTCCTTCATCTCAAAGGGCTTGACGATATAGTCGTCAGCGCCCATCTCCAGGCCCTGGATCCGGTCAAAGACCTCGCTTTTGGCCGTGAGCATGATGATGGGGACCTTGGAGGTCTCCCGAATCTTGGCACAGACCGCCCAGCCGTCCATCACCGGAAGCATGATGTCCAGCAAAATGAGATCCGGCTCCTCCTTGGCAAACTCCTCCAACGCCTTGCCGCCGTCAGAGGCGATGCGGACATCAAAGCCCTCCTTCACCAGATACATACGGATCAGATCCGAAATATTGCCGTCATCTTCCACAACCAATATATTCCGTGCCATGGCATTTCCTCCCCTTGCCCGGTACCAAAGGCGGAAAGCGCCCCTGGTGGGACGCTCCCGCCGCCTTCGCCCGGCTTTTTTCTCCATTATACGTCGAGTCTGACGATTGTTGTTGAATTTTCTGTAAAAAGCGTCAGCTGAGAGCCTCTGTCATGGGCAGGAGCTGGTCCTCCTCCGCTCTGGCTGCCGACAGCAGCGCCCGCAGTCCCGTCTGGTTCACATCGCTGCCCAGCCAAACCGTCACGTTGGCTCTGTGCTGAGCCGCCGCACTGCTGAGAAGGTCCGAGGCAGCGCTGGAGCTGGTGACGCCCCGCCGAGCAAAATTCACCAGGGGCACCAGGGGGCAGTATCCCGCCTGCTCCAGAGCCTGAACCGTCTGCTCCGTGCTGTTTTCAAGCCACACCAAACGGGTCTTGCTACCGGTGGCCCGGCTGAGGAGCTCATTGCCTCGGCGCAGCTCCTCCAGAGCACTCTCCGCGCCCTGTCTCCCATCCACTGCCAGGCCGATGGCTTGTCCCGTCACCGATATGCGTCGGGTCAAATCCCCGGCACTCTCCAGCAGCTCCACCGGGAAATAGAAGGTCATATAGCCAGAACTTCCCAGGGCATCCAGCAGGCTGGACGCCCGGTCCGTATCCTGGATCAGCAAACTCAGGTAGAGGTTCTGGCCCGCCCCCTCTTCCAAGGGCTCCTCCGTCTCCGTTCCGCTGCCCGTGTCCGTACTCTGGCCGGAGCTCTGGGGCAGGAGGCTTTGCTGATACTGGTTGTAGCGGTAGGCCAGCCGCTCGGAGGCTGCATCCAGAAACACCTGGTCCGAGAGAACAGAGCTGTTGTCCCGCAGGCGCACCAGATAGCCGTACTGAATCTTATTATAGGTATAAATCAGCCCGAAGTACTCCGCCACCCGGCCCACAGGCACAAACATGTGCCCGTTGCGCGTTACAGCCGATTCAATATAGATGTTGCCCTGGCTGTCCCGGCACATGCCGTTTTTCAGGTCGAAGATCAGCGCGCCGCCGCCCCGGCTGCGGTAGAGCAGCAGCGTCTGCTTGGCGGCGCTGGAATTGTAGTCGATGCCAAAGTCCTGAAACGCGGTGCAGGAGACATACAGATATCCACCGGACCAGAAGGGCATGGTGGACTTTTGAATCTCCGGCACGGTGTCGTTGATGGCTACGATGTAGATCACGTCCTCCGCGGCGGAGACAGGCATCATAGTCAGCGCCAGAACCAGAGCGCACACCAGCGCCATCAGTCTTTTTTTCACAGGGCCCGCCTCCTTTTTTCTGCGGATTTCGGTTCCTCCCAGAGAAATTTCTTCCCCATTTTGGAGTATTTTAACACAGTTTCTTCAACTTTGTAAAGGTGCGCCAGGGGAAAGCTCCCGCTCTTTTTCAGCGTGCCAGCTTGGGCACATAGGTGGTGATGGTGACGCCGGTATAATAGTGGTTGAGGATGTCCAGATAGGTCTTGCCCTCCTGGGCCATTTCGTTGGCGCCGTACTGGCTCAATCCCACCCCGTGACCGAACCCTGTGACGTAGAAGATCAGCTTCCCGTTCTTTACCTCCACGTCAAAGGAGGCTGAGCGCAGGGAGAGGATGCTGCGCAGCTCTGTGCCCCGAACGCTGACGCCGCCCACGGTGATGGTATCTACATTGTTGGCCTCGGAGCGGGTGATGGTGCCGATCCATCCGGACACATCCCCGGACAGGTCTGCCTCCGGATGTTTGGCCAGAAAGCGTTCCTTGAACTCCTGGGCGGTGAATTCGGCGGTGCTGTAATAGTTGGGCACGGTCTCCGGGTCCTCCATGGCCTCCACGCTCTGGAGATAGGGCAGGTCGCTGGTCCACACCTCCCCGGAGCTGCGGGTCATGCCCGCCGAAGAGGAGTGGAACACCGCCAGGATGGGGGCTCCGTTGTACAAAATGGTCTCTCCGTCGGTGCTGGCCACGGCGTTGTCGATCTTGGTCTCGTAGAGCTCCGCCTTGTCTCCCCAGTTGGATGCCGCCTTCTCCGCGCTCAGATAGGCCTGGCAGCAGGTGGAGTCGGTGCAGATATCGGCCTCCGTGCCATGGTTGCCACCGGTCTCGATCTTGTAGAGCGTATAGGTACGGGCCGCCACGGCCTGGGCCTTCAGAGCTTCCTCCTCAAAGGAGGCGGGCATCTCCGCCCGCAGCACCCCCTGGAGATAGTCCCCCAGGGTCATCTCCTCCACCGTGTCACCCACCAGGACACGGAGGGTGGTGGCAGCGTCCTGCTGCCCGGGAGGCAGCTTTTCAATCTGGGTGATCTCCTCCTCTCCCTCGCCGATGCGGGGGACCAGGGTCAATAGGGGCAGCAAAAATAAAAGACAGCAAAGTACAATGGATACAGTGGCTGAGTGTTTCATAATTCCTCCAAGTTCCGATGGATCAAAGGGCGTCAGGGTTGTCCCCTCCTGGGTCAGGATATGCGCGCCGGCGCCTCAACATGACGGACCGCCAGCGCGGATTTTGTCGAAAGAGGGAATGCTGGTGCCTATCATAGCACAAACCCGGCCCGTAGACAAATTTCCTCCTCCGTGCTATACTAAACTGTAATTTTCGTCCGAAAGGATGGGCATTTATGAAACCTTCCCTGCGTTTTTCCCTGCTGGCTCTGGCTGGTGGGTTGGTCTGTTTTTTTCTGCGGCTGTGGCAGCTGCGCACAGGCTTTGAGCCGGACACCGGTCTGGCCATTCCCGGCGCCTTGGCCGGGCAACTGCTGCTGGCGGCCCTGGCAGTGCTGGCCCTGGTGACGGTGCTGTCGGTCCGCTCTTTGCCCGCCGTTCCCTCCGGCGCCCTGTTTGCCGCCGGCCTCCAGGTGGGCAAAGGCCCTCTGGCGGTGTTGATGGCAGGCCTTTTGCTGTTGGGCGTGTCCGGCGCACTGCACCTGGTGTCCTTTGCCCTATTTCTGGGGGACTGGATCACCTCATTGCTGGAGGGGCTCTTGATCCTGGCCAGCGCCTTCTCCCTGCTTCCCGTGATCCGGGTGTGTCAAAAGGGGGGGAGCCTGTCCGGCTCCCTGCTGCTGACGCCGGCGGTGTGTTCCGTGGTGGAGCTGGTGCTGGCCTACCGGACCAGCTCAGTGAACCCTGTGCTCCAATCCTACTATGTGGACCTGCTGGCTCTGGCGGCTTTGACCTTGGCCTACTACCGCCTGTCGGCCTTCGCCTTCCGCTGCGGCCAGCTGCGGCGCTTCACCCTGTATGCCGTGCTGTCTGTGGTGCTGTGCCTGGCCTCCGCCGCGGACACCCTGCTCTATGACGGGGCCGGCATCCTGGGCAGCGGCTGGTCCGGCACCACCTTTTTCCTGGGCAGCGCCCTGGTGATGCTGAGCCTGCTCTCCATCCGCTTGTCGGTGGACCCGGGGATGATCTTCCCCTCCCGTACATAAAACAACAGACCGAGGGACCGGCGCACTGCCGGTCCCTCGGTCTATTTTTTGGAAGATTGGATGAAAAGAAGTTTTTGTCTCTTGCAAGTATTAAGATACAGGAGGGATATGAAGAAAAACAGCATCAATTGTTACAAAAGTCTTAAATCCTACGGTTTTTCTAAAAATTCTTTTTCCCCTCCCCATCTCTGCGGCGCAGGCCGTCAAAAAACGCCCCCAGCACCTGGCGGCACTCCTCCCCCAGCACGCCGCCCACCAGGGCCGGACGGTTGGGAAAGTTCTCCATAAACAGGTTCAGCACCCCGCCGCAGGCCCCAAAGGCCGGGTCCCTGGCACCGTAGTACACCCGGGGGATGCGGGCGTTGAGGATGGCCCCGGCGCACATGGGGCAGGGTTCCAGCGTCACATAGAGCTCACACTCGTCCAGCCGCCAGGTGCCCAGGGCGGCGTTGGCCTGGGCGATGGCCTCCATCTCCGCATGGGAGGCGGTGGATTGCAGCTCCTCCCGGCGGTTGCGGCCCCGGCCCACCACCTGGCCCTTTCGCACGATGACGCACCCCACAGGCACCTCCCCCGCCTGAGCTGCCTCCCGGGCCAGCTCCAGTGCCAGCTCCATATATGCCTCCCGCTCCATGTGGGTTCCTCCTTCTGGTATAAAAATTGGAATAAATGTCCAGACTTCCCGTAAGAATAAGACAGCATATGCCGCGGGACATAGGCTGCCGAGAACAGGAGGTCTCATGTATGCGGACATCACTGCACCGCAAACGCCCGGCGCCGGACCTGCGGCTCCGGGAACTGACGGCGGACCTGGAGCAGGCCAGAGCGGACCTGGCCCTGGCCTACCGGCAGTTCGACATGGCCGACGACCCGGAGCTGGTGGAGTCCTGCATCTACCAGATCAAGGCGCTGAAGGCCCGGTACAACTATCTGCTCCGCCTGGTCAAATCCCACGGCTCCGGCGCGCAGGCCGCCGGCGGAATCAAAGGGGAAAGGAGATGGATCTGATGCCCAAATCCCTGGCACTCCTGGCCGGGCTGTCCTTGGCCCTCATTTTGCTTCGGGTGATGAAAACGCCTCTGAAGCTGGCCATGCGGCTGCTGGGCAACACACTTCTGGGCCTTCTGGCCCTTTACATACTCCAGAGCACCTCCGCCTATACAGGCATCGCCCTGGGGCTGAACCTGTGGAACGCCCTGGTGGTGGGCGTCCTGGGGCTCCCGGGGCTGGGACTGCTGCTTTTGCTGCAATGGATTCTATGAGGCCCAGAGGGGACGCGGCACAGCTGCGCCCCCCTTTTTTTCTCTCAAATAGAAAAATCAGTCGCGAGAAAACAAGAGATAACAAGAGAAAATCAAAGATATCAAGAGATTTACTCATGCTAAATCAATTTGCTGTTGACTTGGCGGTGGGAAGGTGGTATAAATAGTCTTGCTCCGATTTTAACCCGGAGCCTTTGGTTTGTAAAGCACACCAGCGATTTGAAAATAAAACGGAGGAAAACACCATGTCCACTTTTATGGCAAACAAGGCCAACATTGAGCGCAAGTGGTACATTCTGGACGCAGCCGGCAAGCCCCTGGGCAAGACCGCTGTTGCGGCCGCTGACCTGCTGCGCGGCAAGCACAAGCCCACCTTTACTCCCCACGCTGACTGCGGTGACTGCGTCATCATCATCAACGCGGGCAAGGCTGTTCTGACCGGCAAGAAGCCCGATCAGAAGATCTACCGCACCCACTCCGGCTGGGTTGGCGGTCTGAAGGAGACCAAGTATCGCACCCTGATGGCCGAGAAGCCCGAGCTGGCCATGCGTGTGGCTGTCCGCGGCATGCTGCCCAAGAACATCATTGCCAAGGATTCCCTCAAGCGCCTGCACATCTATGCCGACGAGAAGTTCGAGCAGCAGGCCCAGAAGCCTGAGACCTGGACCGTAGAATAAGGAGGAGTAAGAACCATGTATCAGTCCAAGAAGCCTTATCTGTATGGCACCGGTCGTAGAAAGTCCTCTGTGGCCCGCGTGCATCTGTTCCCCAACGGCACCGGCTCCATCACCATCAATGGCCGTGACATCGACGATTATTTCGGCCTGGACACCCTGAAGATGGTGGTCCGTCAGCCCCTGGCCGCTACTGACAACGTGGGCAAGATGGACATCGTTGCCACTGTCACCGGCGGCGGCGTCTCCGGCCAGGCCGGCGCCCTGCGTCACGGCATTGCCCGTGCCCTGCTGCTGGCCAACGCTGAGTATCGCCCCATCCTGAAGCAGGCCGGTTTCCTGACCCGCGATCCTCGTATGAAGGAGCGCAAGAAGTACGGCTTGAAGGCCGCCCGTCGCGCTCCCCAGTTCTCCAAGCGTTGATTTTTCCCATTGCTTCTTAAAAAATGCCAGCCCCAACGGGCTGGCATTTTTTTGTGCTCTTTCGACGCCCCGCAGCATGGGATGGTAAGGCACGGATTCAGTTTCCCAGAGCAGCGCAATCGCTCTGGCGGCCGGAGAGCATCTCCAGGCCGTGGGCCAGGGCCGGCAGCACGGCCTGCAGGTTCTCCCGGGCGGCCTTGGGGCTGCCGGGGAGGTTCACGATCAGCGTCCCGCCCCGGATGCCCGCCTGGGCCCGGGAGAGCATGGCCCGGGGCGTCACCTGCAGCGAGGCATAGCGCATGGCCTCCGGGATGCCCGGCGTCAGCCGCTCACATACCGCCAGGGTCGCCTCCGGCGTCACATCCCGGGGCGCAAAGCCGGTACCCCCGGTGGTGACCACCAGCGCCGCCTTTTCCTCGTCCGCCAGGCGCCGAAGCGCCGCCTGGATCTCCTTTTGCTCATCGGACACCACACCGGTCCAGACGACCTGGTAGCCCACCTCCTCCAGGAGCTTCGCCACCTCCGGGCCGCTCTCGTCCTTCCGCAGCCCTTGGGCGCTCCGGTCGCTGACCGTTAAAACAGCAGCGGTAAACATTGCTATCGTCCTCCTTTTCGCAGCAGCAAAATGTCCTCCGGCGGGATGGAGACGGTCAGTCGGCTGCCCACCCTGGGGGGCAGGGGCTCCTTCTCCATGGCCAGGCGCAACACCGGCGCCTCCGGCGTGGCCCCCTCCGGCCGCAGCAGCAGCACCGTCTCGAATACGTCCTGGATGACCCGCTCCACCACGCAGGGCAGGGCGTTCACCTCTCCCGCTCCGGCGGGGCGGACATAGTGGGCCCGGATGCCGATCAGGTCCGTCTCCGGCGACACCCTTCCTGCGCACCGGAGCTCCACGCCCCAGTCCGGCACACAGACTCCCGCCCCACCCGGGCAGACAGAGACATAGTTCTTGCAGCCGGAGAGCCGGGCGGCAGATTCGGTGCCGGGGCTTCGGAAAAGCTCGTCCATGGTGCGCACCGGCTCCGAGCGGCCCTGGTCCACCACACAGACCCGGCGGCAGTTGCGGTACACCTCCCCCCGGTCGTGGGAGACCCACACCGACGGGCCGGGAAAGGCCGCCAGGGTGTCCGCCAGCTCCAGCTCCAGCTGATATTTGAGGTAGCTGTCCAGGGCAGAAAAAGGCTCGTCCAGCAGCAAAAGCGCGGGCTCCGAGGCAAGGATGCGGGCCAGGGCCACCCGCTGCTGCTGCCCGCTGGAGAGCTGAAATGGCCGCTTGCGCTCCAGCCCCTCCAGATGGAAGGCCCGGACCTTTTCCGCCACCACAGCCGCCCGGCGATCCCTCCGGGGCACGGCGGCGCCGATGTTCTGTTCCACACTCATGTGGGGAAAGAGGGCATACTGCTGAAAGAGGTAGCCCACCTGCCGCCTTTGAGGCGGCAGGTCCACCCGGGCGGCACTGTCATAGAGCACCCGGCCGTCCAGCTCAATGTGCCCCTCGTCCGGCCGCAGGATGCCTGCGATGCACTTGAGAGTCACGGACTTGCCGCACCCCGAGGCTCCCAGCAGGGCCAATGTCTCTCCGTCCTCCGCCCGGAAGGATACCTCCAGGGAAAAGCTCCCCAGCCTTTTGCGGATCTCCACTGTCAGAGCCATCAGACCACCCCCTTTTTCCTCTGCCGCTGGCGGCGCTCCAGCAGGTTCACCGCCAGCAGCACCACCGTGGAGATGGCCAGATTCACCAGCACCCAGCGGAAAGCCAGAGCGTCGTTGTTGGTACGCCAGAGCTGATAGACGGTGGTGGAAATGGTGGCGGTGCGGCCGGGGGTGTAGCCGGCGATCATGGCCGTAGCGCCATACTCCCCCAGGGCTCGGGCGAAGGCCAGCACCGTGCCCGCCAGGATGCCCTGGCGGCACACGGGCATCCGCACCCGCCAGAAGATCCAGCTATTGGAACGGCCCAGGGTCCGGGCAGCGTCGGCCAGGGTCTCGTCGAAGCTCTCAAAGGCGCCCCGGGCAGTACGGTACATGAGAGGAAAGGCCACCACCACTGTGGCAAAGACGGCGGACCACCAGGTCATCACCATCTTCACGCCAAACTGCTCCAGCAGGAAGGCCCCCACAGGGCGGTTGGGCCCCAGCAGGCGCAGCAGGAGATAGCCTACCACCGTGGGCGGCAGCACCAGAGGCAGCGTCATCACCACGTCCAGCGCCCCCTTGGCCAGCCGGGGAAGCTTGGCGATGTAGTAGGCAGCGGCAATGCCTGAAAAGAAGATCACCACCGTGGAAATGGCGGCGATACGCAGAGAATTAAAAAGTGGGTACCAGTCCATCGGCAGGACCTCCCTTGGGTGAGATGTCTTTTCGCGCCATTTCCACGCCGGGCCTTTGGCACGGTCCGCATCAGCGGCCAAGGGTCCCCGCTGTGCGTCAGCTCAGTGGGGCAATGGCGGCGATACGTAGAGAGTTTAATAAAGGATACCAGTCCATCAGCAGAACCTCCCTTAGGTGAGATGTCTTTCGCCACCGGACAGAGGAAGCAAAAGAGGCAGGGGAGGGGACGGTGTCCCTCCCCTGCTTTTCCCATGTATGGCCGCGCTTAAGTCAGCGGTGTGAAGCCCACGCTCTCAAAGACCGCGCCGGCCTCGTCGCCCTGGAGATACTCCAGGAACGCCTTGGCCTCGTCGGGGTGCTGGGAGTTCTTCAGCACGGCCGCCGGGTAGATCACCTGGCCGCACATCTCGGGAGTGGCGGTGTCCACCACGGTCAACGCGGCAGAAAAGGCATCAGTGGCATAGATGATGCCGCAGTCCACCGCTCCCTCGCTGACCTGGCTGGTGACCTCCTTGACATTGGTGCCATAGGTCAGCACACCGGTGGCATTGAGGGAATCCTCATCCAGGCCGTAGTAGGCAAAGATCTTCTGGGTGTACTGGCCCACGGGCACATCGCTGTTGCCCATGGCCAGGAACACGTCGCCGCTTTTCAGCAGCTGCGCAAGCTGGTCAAAGCTCTCTATGTTCTTGGGGTTGCCCTCGGGCACCGCCAGGGCCACCTTGTTCTCCAGCAGGTCCACCCGGGTGCCCTCCAGCAGCAGGTCCTGGCCGTCGGGATTCTTCTCGGCGTCGTCGGCCATGGTGCCGTCCAAGGCATTCATCTGAGTGGGGGCGGCGGAGATGAAGAGGTCGCAGTCTGCCCCGGCCTCGATGTTGTCCAGCAGCGTTCCGGAGGACTCAAAGCTGTAAATGAGCGTCACATGGGGAGCCACCTCTTTGTAGCGCTCCGCAATCTCCTCCAGGGTCTCCTGCATGGAGGCGGCGGCAAAGACGACAAGCTCCACATTCTCGCCGCTCCCGCTCTCCTCACCGGAGGAGCCAGAGGTGGGAGAGGAGGTGCTGCCGCAGGCCGTCAGAGACAGGGCCAGCGTCAGGGCCAGCAACAGGGAAATCCATCTTTTCATCTTTTTCTTCTCCTTTTCATTGCATTTTAAGGAGAGGGCCCGTATGATAGAAAGTGCGAGGAGTCCCATCACCGGGCTCTCTCCTGAAAAACACGGGCGCGGACTTTTGACGGGGTGCGCGTCCGTGCTTTTTCCTCTCTCAGCGCCCGAAGGGGCAGTTGGGCCAGTGGCAGGGCTGGCACCCCAGGCACAGTCCGCCCTCCCCCAGGGCCACGATCTGGGCCCGGGTGACGGGCACATCCGCCGCCACAAAAGGCAGCACCAAGTCGAAGATGGTAGCCCCGGCGTACATGACGCAGCCGGGCAGGCCCATCACCGGGGTACCATCGTCGTAATAGCCCAGCAAAAACATGGCGCCGGGCAGCACAGGAGCGCCGTAAGTGACGATCTTCGCCCCGCTTGCCTTAATCCCGCCGGGGGTGTTGTCGTCCGGGTCCACGCTCATGCCGCCGGTGCAGAGGATCACGTCGGCCCCCGTCCTCCGGGCCTCCGCCACAGCGGCGGCCACGTTTTCCACCCCGTCGCCGGAGTAGCTGACGGAGATGGTCTCCATGCCATAGGTCGCCAGCTTGTCCTTGACCACCGGGGTGAAGGTGTCCTGGATGAGGCCCTTTTTCACCTCGCTGCCGGTGGCCACGATGGCGGCGGTTTTACGGACCCAGGGCCGCAGCTCCAGCAGCGGCTCGTTCCCGGCGGCCTGCTCCGCGGCCCGGAGCTTTTCCTCCTCGATAATGAGGGGGATCACCCGCATGCCCGCCAGCTTGTCCCCCTTGCGGACGGCGGTGCCGCCCTTCCGGGTGGCGACCATGATGTCCTCTGTGGTGTTGACGGCGATCAGCTTCTCGGAATTTACCCGGAAGAGGCCGTCGCAGGCGGCCTTGAGCTCGATCTTGCCCTCCTTGACCTCCGTGCGCTCCATATTGGCATTGGCACACAGGGCGTAGAGCCGCTCCGCCGCGTCGTTCTCGTGGACCATCCCCGGCGTCATCTCCCAGACGTACAGGTGTTCCTTGCCCATGGAGAGCAGGACGGGGATGTCCTCAGCCGTCACCACATGGCCCTTGCGGAACCGGGCGTCCTTATACTGGTCCTTGATGATCTGGGTCAGGTCGTGGCACAGCACATGGCCCACGGCCTCCTCGGTGCGAATCAGCTTCATTTCCCAGCCTCCAAAATCTCGATCTTATCCCCAGGGCGGACGGTGCCCTCCTGCACCACCACGGCAAAGATGCCCTCCGTGGGCATGACGCACTTGCCCACCGCCTTCTTGATGGCGCAGTCACTGTGGCACTCCTTGCCGATCTGGGTCACCTCCAGCTCCGCCGGGCCCACCCGCAGGTGGGTGCCCACAGGCAGGTGCTTGAGGTCCAGCCCACGGGTGTTGATATTCTCCGCGAACACCCCCGCGTCCAGGGGGATGGGGCAGTTTTCCCGCATGGTGTCCACGCTCTCCTCCGCCAGGAGGCTGATCTGCCGGTGCCAGTTGCCGGCGTGGGCGTCCCCTACGATGCCGTGGCGGAGCTTCAGGTGGATCTCCGGCACCGGGTGCTTCTGCTCGCCCTTGCGCTGGCTGATATTCACTGATACAACGTTTGCCATAGTCTCCTCATCCCTCCGCAATGTAGTTGCCGCTCTTGCCGCCGGACTTTTCCAGCAGGCGGATGTTCTCGATGTGCATGTCCCTCTGGATGGCCTTGCACATGTCGTAGATGGTCAATGCCGCCGCGGACACGGCGGTCAGGGCCTCCATCTCCACACCGGTGACGCCGGTGCAGGTGACCGCCGCCCGGATGGCCACCAGACAGGGAGCATCCGACAGGGCGAAGGTGATGTCGATGCCCGTGAGGGGCAGCGGGTGGCACATGGGGATCAGCTCCCAGGTGTGCTTGGCGGCCTGAATGCCCGCCACCTGGGCCACCGCCAGCACGTCCCCCTTTTTTACGGTGCCGTCCTTGATCTTTTGCAGGGTCTCCGGGGCCATGTGGATCTCCCCGGCGGCCACGGCGGTGCGGTGGGTGACGGCCTTGTCCGTCACATCCACCATCCTGGCCCGGCCCTGTTCATTGAAATGGGTCAGTTCTCCCATGATTCAGCCTCCAATTTGGTTCATGTTCCGGGGCGTATCGCTCCGGCGCTCCGAAAGATGGTGCCCAGCGGGCTTTTGCAGGATGCCCTGCCGGAGGGCATCCTCCAGCTCTGCGCCGTGGAGGCCCCGGAGAGGGATCTCCTCCCGGCTGTGAAGGCAGCCCTTGAGCTTGCCGTCCGCCGTCACCCGAATGCGGCGGCACTGGGCGCAGAAGTCGTGGCTCACCGGGGAGATAAGTCCCACGGTGCCCACCGCGCCGGGCAGCCGGTACCGCCGGGCCACCCCCTGGGCATCCACCGCCCGGAGTTCCGGCATGCGCTCCAGCACCGCGGTGTTGGGCAGAAAGCAGCTCCTGTCCCAGTCCGCGCAGGGCCCCATGGGCATGAGCTCGATGAACCGCACCTCCCAGTGGTGGTCCCGGGTCAGGGCCGCAAAGTCGGCGATCTCGTCGTCGTTGAAACCCCCGATGAGGACGGTGTCCAGTTTCAAACCGTGAAAGCCGGCGTCCTCCGCCGCCTGGATACCCTCGAGCACGTCTGAGAGCGTCCCCAGCCGGGTCATTTGGGCGAACCGGTCCGGCCGCAGGGTGTCCAGGCTGATGTTCAGCCGGTCCACCCCAGCCTCCCGCAAAGGCCCGGCCAGCTGAGGCAGCAGCGAGCCGTTGGTGGTCAGACACAGCTCCTCCAGGCCCGGGATGGCCCGCAGGCGGCGGCACAGCTCCACGAGCCCTCGCCGCACCAGAGGCTCTCCGCCGGTGAGGCGGATCTTCTTCACGCCGCAGCCTACCGCCGCCTGGGCGATCTCCTCCAGCTCTTCGAGGGTGAGGATATCCTCATGGGCCTTCTTGGGCACTCCCTGGGGCGGCATGCAGTACCGGCAGCGGTAGTTGCACCGGTCCGTCACCGACAGGCGCAGATAGTCGATTTCCCGCCCGCAGTCGTCGCGCATGCACATCCCCTCCTACGTTATTTTTTGAAAAGTATCACGCTTTTCCCTATCATAAGGGACGGGTATGAAAAAGTCAAGGGACCTATACAACGGGCCTGCATGAGGGTGGTAAAATTTTGTTACTGTTTTTTAACGATTCCTTCAACTTTTTGTTGTCGAAAAACGTCTAGTTTCAGGATAGAATAAGACAGCAGCGATTGACATAAAACTGCCTTTCTCCCTTTGGGGCAGGAAGGCGGAAAAACGATACAGCGGACTTGGAGCGGCAGGAGGAGCAGAGCGCTATGAACGGAAATCGAGCACAAAGAACCAGACGAAGCAGCAGGAGAAGACGGCGGCGCCGTTCGCCCTGGAAATGGGCATTGGCAGCGGTGATCATTCTGACAGTCGTATTGATGACACCTTTTGTACCGGCCAATGAGCCAACGGTCCACAAAAAATCCACACAGCCTGTATCCCGTCCAGTGGAAGAGCCCCAGGATGTCCCCCAGAGCACGGACCAGGATGCTGATGAAACAGAGTCTTCGGAAACCGAAACTGGACAGCAGCCTTCCGGCAGCGAAGAAGATACAAAGGTCTCGTCCCGTCTGGTGGGAGAGTCGGAAGCTGTGGACCTGAGCTATTTTGACGACGCGGTCTTTATCGGTGATTCCCGGATGGAGGGCTTCAAACTCTATGCCGGACTGGGCAATGCCTCCTATCTGACCTCCGTAGGCGCCACGGTGGACACTGTGTCCACCAAAGCCACCGAGCGGCTGAGCTCCGGCGCCAAGGTCTCCATCATGGATGCTTTGGCCCAAAAGAGTTTTACCAAGGTCTACCTCATGCTGGGTATGAACGAGCTGGGCTGGGTGTATCCAGACCTGTTTGCGGAGCACTACGGCGCCCTCATTGATCAGATTCGTCAGATCCAGCCCGACGCGGTCATCTACATTGAGTCCATCCTCCCGGTGACGCAAGCCAAGGATGATGAGGGATACTACGTCAACAATGACCGGATCAATCAGTACAATGAGCTGTTGATGGAACTGGCCGAGGAAAAGGAAGTCTGGTATTTGGATGTATCAGAAGCGGTGGAGGACGAAAACGGCAAACTGCCCGCGGATATCTCCTTTGACGGAGTCCACCTCAAACCCGAGGGATGCAAGACCTGGCTGACCTATCTCACCACCCACACGGCACCCTGATGGGAATTTCACAACACATATATGGATAAGGAGAAGAGAACGATGAAAAGAACCCTGACAGCGGTATTTCTGACTGCTTTGCTGACCCTGAGTCTGTGCGCCTGCGGCCAAAGCGGCACGGAAACGGCAGACGTGGACCTGGCCTCTTTGGGCCAGGAGCTGACCGCTCTGTGCGGTGAGGACCTCTACGAGCTGGACAGCGACACCATCAAGATGCTCTACGGCGACACCGCCACGGCCCAGGCCCTGGTGTGGAGCAGCAGCGGCACCACCGCTGACGAGGTGGCGCTGTTCCAGGCGGAGGATGCCGACGGCGCCGCAGAGCTGCTCTCCACTGCCCAGCAGCGCATTGCCGACCGGGCGGAGAGCTATGCCGACTACATGCCTGACGAGTCCGCCAAGCTGGAAAAGGCCATCGCCGAGCAGCACGGCACCTATGTGGTGGTGTGCGTCTGCTCCCAGCCGGAAGAGGCCCAGTCCATTCTGGACGAAGCCTTCGGCAGCTGAGCATCTCCCCTTAAAACGCAAACAAGCGGCACAGCTTTTCGCTGTGCCGCTTGTTTTTTTCTCTTTTATGCCCGCAGGGAGGGGGGATACACCCCGGCGTCGTGGAGCTTTTGCAGCTCCTGGGCCACCACCTGGCGGTCCTCATGGTAGGTCATGCCGAACCAGCGGTCCGCCGAGTGGAGCACGGACACTGTCAGCCGGCCCGCCTCCAGCTCGCTGCCCACCATCACCGGCAGCAGGCACTCGGCCTTGGGGTTGTCCCCGGCCTGGGTGCGGAGGAAGTTTTCAAAATAGGTCCGCAGGGCCGGGAAGATGCTGGGGGTGAAGCCCCAGAAGTTCATGGACACCACGGTCTCCGGGTCCAGAGCCTTATCCTGATCCAGGTCCTTCAAAGACCCGTCGGCATAAAGCTGGACCTTCAGGGCCTCCCGCACGGAAACCAGCTTGCCCTCGCTGACCCGGCATACGCCCCGGGAGACGGTGCCGTTGAGGCTGGCGGTGTTCTTAAGGAGATACCCCACCATGGTGGCCTCCCCCTCCGGTTTCAGGCGGCCCAGCTCCTCATAGATGGTGCGATAGGCATCCACACCATAGTAGTCGTCAGCGTTGATGACGCAGAAGGGCTCCTGCACCGCATCGGCGGCACACAGCACCGCGTGGACCGTACCGAAGGGCTTGGTGCGCTCCGGGGGGATGTGATAGAACGCCGGCACCGAGGAGAAATCCTGGAAGGCATAGCGGACCTCCACCGGGCTTCCGTCCGCTGCCTTCATCCGCTCCAGCCGGTCCCCCACCAGGTCCCGCACCAGCTGCTCCATATCCGGCTTGATGATGAACACCACCTTGGTGAAGCCGGCACGCAGCGCGTCGTAGATGGAGTACTCCATCAGGATCTCCCCGTTGGGACCGATGCCGTCCACCTGCTTGCTGCCGCCGTAACGGGACCCCAGTCCCGCTGCCATAATAACCAATGCCGCCTTCATACAGCACACTCCTTCATTCGTTTCATCGGGTCGCCCCGCGACTGTTCCTCCCTACCATACCTTACCGGCGGACTTTTTGCAACCCCTCTTGACATTTTCACCAATCCGTCTATACTATGAAAATGATTCTCATTTTCAATTAGGAGGCGATCGCATGCCGTACCATACCAGGCAGCAACAGGCAGTGCTCTCCTGTATCGAGTCCCACCGGGACGGCCATGTAACGGCCCTGGAGCTGGCAGAGGAGCTGCGGGCCAAGGGTGTAGCTGTGGGCGTGGCCACTATCTACCGCCAGCTGGACAAGCTGGAAGCCCAGGGCCGGGTCCACAAGATCAACACCGAGGAGGGGGCCTGCTACCAGTACTGCGATCACGCAGTGGGCGACTGCTTTTTGCTCAAGTGCGAGCGCTGCGGCCGCATCCTCCATCTGGACTGCGCCCAGCTCTCTCCCCTCTACCGCCACATCCAGGAGGAGCACCACTTTATCATCAATCCCCGCAAGACGCTGCTGTACGGTCTGTGCGAGACCTGTGCCAAGGAGGACGCTGCCCATGAAGAGAGCTGACCGCGCCCGCCGGAGGGGCTTCCGCCTCACCGGGGCGGTGCTGGCAGTGCTGGTGCTGCTCTCCGCCCTCAGTGGCTGCGGTCCCCAGGTCGACCAGGATGAGAGCAAGGTCCAGGTGGTATCCACCCTGTTCCCCTACTACGACTTTGCCCGGCAGATCGGCGGCGACCGGGTGGAGGTGACGCTGCTGCTCTCCCCCGGACGGGAGAGCCACAGCTTTGAGCCCACCCCGCTGGACGTGATCCGCATCAGCGAGGCCGACGTGTTCCTCTACAACGGCGGCGAGGGCGAGGTGTGGGTGGACGAGACCATGGACGCATACAATGCGCCTGATCAAGTGGTCTGCCGGATGATGGACTATGTGGACGTGCTGGAGGAGGAGCTGGTGGAGGGCATGGAAGCCGAAGGCGGCCACGACCATGACCACGAGGGCCACGAGGAGGACAGCGACGAGATCGAATACGACGAGCACATCTGGACCTCCCCGGTAAACGCCAAGCGCCTAGCCCAGGCCGTCTGCGACGCTCTGACCAAGGCGGACCCGGAGGGGGCGGACTACTATGCCGCCAACCTGGCAGCCTATGATGAGGACCTGACAGAGCTGGATGAGGCCTTCCGGCAGGTGGTGGCGGAGGGCAAGCGGGACATTCTGGTCTTTGGGGACCGCTTCCCTCTGCTATACTTCTGCAAGACCTATGGGCTGCGCTACCGGGCGGCCTTCCAGGGGTGCTCCTCCGACACGGAGCCCTCGGTGAAGACCCTGGCCTACCTCATCGACAAGATCAACGAGGAGCACATTCCGGTGGTGTACCACCTGGAGCTCTCCAGCGAGGCCATCACCAACGTCATCTGCGAATCCACCGGGGCAAAATCCCTGCAATTCCACTCCTGTCACAACCTCTCCCGGGAGGACTTTGAACAGGGCGCCACCTATCTGAGCCTGATGTGGCAAAATGTGGAGGCATTGAAAGAAGGACTGGCATGAATCATACAACGGAATTGATGGAAAATGAGCTCATCGGCTGCCGGGATGTGTCCCTGGGCTATGAGGGCCGGGCCATCCTGGAGCATCTGGATCTGAGCATCCGGGCCGGGGACTACCTGTGCATCGTGGGCGAGAACGGCTCGGGCAAGTCCACCCTCCTCAAGAGCCTCCTGGGGCTCCTCTCTCCCCTGTCTGGGGAGATTCTCCGGGCGCCGGAGCTCAAGCGGGGCGCCATCGGGTATCTTCCCCAGCAGACCCGGGCCCAGAAGGACTTCCCCGCCACGGTCCAGGAGGTAGTCCTCTCCGGCTTCCTCAACAACCCCGGGTTCCACTTCTTCTACACCCCGGCCCAGAAGTCCGCGGCCATGATGAATCTGGGTAAGCTGGGAGTGCTGGAGCTGAAAAAGCGCTGCTACCGGGAGCTCTCCGGCGGCCAGCAGCAGCGAGTGCTCCTGGCCCGGGCCCTGTGTGCCGCCTCCCGGCTTCTGATTTTAGACGAGCCCATCACCGGTCTTGACCCGGCGGCGGCCCAGGACCTGTACAAGACCCTGCGCTATCTCAATGAAAAAGAGGGGATGGCCGTGGTGATGGTGACCCACGACATGCCCGCCGCCCTGGCAAACGGCAAGACCATCCTCCACATCGGCCATCGGCGCACCTTCCAGGGCACCGTGGCGGAATACCTGGCCTCCCCGGAGGGACGGCGGTTTGGAGGTGGAAAATGAGCCTGCTACTTGAAATGTTCACCTATCCCTTCCTGGTGCGAGCCTTCCTGGTGGGGATTCTGGTGTCCCTGTGCGCCGCCCTGCTGGGCGTCTCTTTGGTACTCAAGCGCTACTCCATGATCGGCGACGGACTGAGCCATGTGTCCTTCGGCGCCCTGGCGGTGGCAGTGGCACTGGGCTGGGCTCCCCTGGCCTTTTCCATTCCGGTGGTGATCCTGGCGGCCTTTTTGCTGCTGCGCATTGCCGACGGCAGCCGCATCAACTCCGACGCCGCCATCGCCGTCACCTCCGCCTCCGCCCTGGCCATCGGCGTCATCGTCACCTCGCTGACCACCGGCATGACCACCGACGTGGACAGCTATATGTTCGGCAGCATCCTGGCCATGTCCGACGCCGACGTGGGACTGAGCGTGGGGTTGAGCATCGCGGTGCTGGCGCTGTTCTGCCTCTTTTACCACAAGCTCTTTGCCATCACCTTTGACGAGAACTTCTCCCGGGCCACAGGGCTGAAGGTGGAGGTGTACAACACCCTTTTGTCCATCCTCACCGCTCTGACCATCGTGCTGGGCATGCGGATGATGGGCGCCATGCTCATCTCCAGCCTGGTGATCTTCCCCGCCCTGTCGGCTATGCGCCTGTTCCGCAGCTTCCGGGGCGTGGTGCTGTGCGCCGGTGTGCTGGCGGTGGTGTGCTTCTGCCTGGGTCTGAGCGGGTCCTATCTCCTCTCCACCCCTGTGGGCGCGTCGGTGGTGGTGGTCAATTTGGCGGTCTTTTTGCTCTTTACCCTTGTCAGCCGGCTCCGTGCCCGCTAAACTGTTCCCTGGATACGAAAGTTTTCTCTTCTTCAAACTTTTTGCCCCGCCCGCACGTCTATTCAATGCCGGACGAAAGGAGGCATAGCATGAATTCCGGAAAGCTGCAGCAACAAGTGGAGGCGCAAATTCTCGCCTCTTACGAATCCCTATACCGTCTGGCCTTCACCTACGTGAAAAACCAGGACGACGCCATGGATGTCGTCCAGGAAAGCGTCTGCAAAGCCATCTCCACCTCTTCGGAGGTGCGCAATCCCGCCGTCATCAAATCCTGGCTGTGCCGTATCGTCATCCATACGGCGTTGGACCTGCTGCGTCGACGCAGCAGGGAAACCTCCTCGGACTCCCTGCCGGAGGCCGGACAGGAGGACCGGTATCAGGACACGGACACCCTTCGGGCCCTGGATGTCCTGGACCAGCGGGAGCGGACGGTAGTCATTCTGCGGTTCTTTGAGGACCGGAAGCTCCAGGAGATCGCCGACATCATGGACGAGAACCTGAGCACCGTCAAAACCATCCTCTACCGCAGTCTGAAAAAGCTGAAAATTCACCTGACAGAAGAAGAAGGAGGGAGTCCCAGTGAACGAAAACCGTCTGGACGAGCTCAAGCGGGAATATGACTCCATTCCCGTCCCTGAGGAACTGGAGTTCCGCGTCCGGGCCTCTGTGGAACAGGCCAAGCAGGCCCAGCGCACAGGCGCTGCCCGCAGCCGCAAGCGCCGGCCGTTTTGGAAAAGCGCCGGCCTTACGGCGGCTGCCGCCCTGCTGACCTTGGTGGTGCTGGTCAATTCCAGCTCCACCGTGGCTTACGCCATGGAGAAGGTGCCTGTGCTGGGTGCCATCACCCGGGTGTTCACCTTTGTCACCTATGAGGACGACCGGGGAAACACCTCTGCCCACGTGGACGTGCCCCAAGTGGAGGGCGGCAGCGACGAACTCAACGCCGCCATCCAGGACTACACCAACGCCATCATTGAGCAGTACAAGGAGGACGCCGGACTGGTAGAGGCCTACGACCAGGACCCCGATGCCCCGGACGCTGAGACCAACCAGTATCACCTGGATCTGACCTATTCCGTGGTCACGAACAACGATTCCATCTTTGCCCTGCGCTTCGATCAGACAGAGATCATGGCCAGCGGCAATGAGAGCGTGAAGATCTATAATATGGACAAAGCAACCGGCAAGATCCTCACCCTGGGCGATCTGTTCCAGCCTGACAGCGACTACCTGGATGTACTGACCAAGAACATTCAGGACCAGATGCGCCAGCAGATGGCGGAGGATGGCAATGTCTACTATTGGCTGGATAGTGACGTGGAGGGCTGGAACTTCACCCAGCTCTCCCCTGACGCCACGTTCTACGTCAACAGTGACCAGGAGCTTGTCATCGTCTTCAATGAAGGCGATGTGGCACCCATGGCCATGGGCGTGTGCGAGTTCGTCATTCCCACCGAGGCCATTGCCGACATCGCCCTGCCGGGCTATTTCGCCTGAGCAGCGGAGCCGATGCGGCCCCATTTTCCCGTCCAAAAGGCGTCTCCGCGTAAGCGGGGGCGCCTTTTCTCTCTTTTCTCCCCCGCCGGGCGCATTCTTTTCTCCCTTTTTCGCCCTTCCAGGGGAAGTTTTACGCCGAAAACTTCCCGGAAAGTCTTGCTTTTCCCGGTGCTTCGTGCTATGATAGGAACAGTTAGTATGGTAGAGTATGTGGAGTGGACTTCGGGTCCGCTCTTTTTATTGGGCATTTTTCAACCCTTAAAATTCACTTGGAAAGGAAACTTCTTCCATGAAAAAAATCACCGACCTGGTGGCGGAGCTGGCCGCTCCCGCCGTGGCGGAGCAGGGCTGCGAGCTGTGGGACGTGGAGTACGTCAAGGAGGCCGGCACCTGGTATCTGCGTCTGTATCTGGACAAGGAGGGCGGCGTGGACATCCTGGACTGCGAGGCTGTGTCCCGGAAGGTCAGCGACCTGCTGGATGAGGCGGACCCCATCGAGGGCAGCTACACCTTTGAGGTCTCCTCCGCCGGCTGTGAGCGCCCACTGAAGCGTCCCTCCGACTTTGCCCGCTTTATGGGCAGCCCCGTCACCGTCCGGCTGTACCAGAATTTGGACGGCCGCAAGGAGTTCGCCGGCACCCTCCGGGGCTACGACGACGGCGCCGTCACCATCGAGGTGGGCGGCAAGGAGCTGCGCTTCGAGAAAAATCAGGTGGCCCTGTGCCGCCTGCGGGTGGAATTTTAAGCGGCTTTTTCCTGAATTGAGGCATAATTAACGATAAGGAGAATCAGATATGAAGGCCAAAAAACAAGCGGAGCCCGCGGGCTTCTCCCCGGTGGAGATCTTTGCGGCTCTGGATCTTCTGGAAAAGGAGCGGGGCATCCCCAAGTCCTTTATGCTGGATAAGATCGTCCAGGCGCTGATCACCGCCTACAAGCGGGACCACGACCAGGTGGAAAACGTCATCGTAGACGTGGATGAGGCCCACCATTCCCTGAAGATGTACGTCCAGAAAAACGTGGTGGACGAAGAGGACTATGTGGACCCCTTCAACGAGGTGCCTCTGGAGGAGGCCAAGGCCATCTCCGCCAAGTACGAGATCGGCGACGTGGTCAACTTCCCCGTGGACAACGTGGAGTTCGGCCGCATCGCCGCCGGCAACGGCAAGCAGGTCATCATTCAGGGCCTGCGGGAGGCCGAGCGGGGCATGGTCTATGACGAGTTCAACTCCAAGCAGCATGAGATCCTCACCGG
>CDTY01040065.1_pt1 | contig 26373 bp, 34 predicted proteins | sample 557731 | NCBI WGS metagenome assembly CDTY01 (sample SAMEA3182101, study PRJEB8094) | gut metagenome | biome: human; feature: gut; material: Stool; isolation source: human stool | place: Canada | collected 2013-02-12
GGCGTGATGGACGTGCCAGTTGTTGCGGCAGCCTGGCTCAAAGGTCACGTTGTACACGCCCACCTGGCTGGTGGAGAGGGGCTGGAGATAGCTCCGTCCCACAAAGTACTGGGCAAAGGCGTCGTTGGGGGCGCCGATGGGGAACACCATTTCCTTTTGGTGCTGCCCTTTGCCGTCGTCTCCGGCGGTTTCGTCCGCCCAGACCTCCTTGGCCATGCGGAAGGCCGCCCAGGCCTTGGGCCAGCCGGCATAGAAGGCAGCGTGGGTCAGGATCTCCGCGATCTCCTGCTGGGTGATGCCGTTTTGCTTGGCGGTGGCCAGGTGGTATTGGAAGGAGCTGTCCACCAGGCCCTGGGACATGAGGGCCACCACCGTGACCAAAGACCGGTCCCGGAGGGAGAGTTTATCCTCCCGGCTCCAGACCTCACCGAACAACACATCGTCATTGAGCTGGGCAAATTTGGGGGCAAATTCCCCCAGGGATTCCCGGCCCGCTGTCTGTTTTACTGCCATATCATATACCTCCTATGCAAGAGAAAAGGTGACCGACACCGTGCCGTCCCCCAGCTTTTCCTGTAAGCCGGAGGGATCGTCGATCCTGGCAAGCCTGGTGAAATTCCAGGAATTGGTGCCGTAGTAAATGGTGATCTGATTGCCCTGGTAGAGGATTACGTCGCCGGGCTGGGTGGTGATCTGGGTGTCGTTTCGGGTCAGCGTGGTACCCAGCGCACCCACCTTTTCAAAGCCGCCGTAGTCTGCCATCTCCACGGTCAGCGGCCCCTGGGCAAGCAATTCCTGAAATTCCCGGGCGGAGCTGTTGTCCGCAAAGGTGGCCAGCAGCTCCTGGCCATTCACGGTGATTTTCAAAGCGGATTCCTCCTGACTGGGCTGGACTTGCGTGGATTGGGAGGGAGTGGTGGCCGAGGGCTGGGAGATCTCCGTTTGAGGTGTGTCGGAACTGCCCGGAACCTCACCCGAGACACAGGCGGACAGGCTGAGGGCTGCAAGAAGCAGGCAGAATACTCTCACCATGGGCAATCTTCTCCTCTTATTTCAAATAGGTCTGGAAGAACTGCTGGATCTTCTCGAAGGGGATGATATCCTTGCGGTCATAGAGGTCGGTGTGGACCGCGCCGGGGATCAGGAGCAGTTCCTTGTTGTCGGTGCAGGGGTTGCCCTTGACCATGTCCGCGAAGGCATCCTTGCTGAAGTAGCAGGAGTGGGCCTTGTCCCCGTGGATCACCAGCACGGCGCTGCGGATCTCGTTGGTGTAGCGCAGGATGGGCATATTGAGAAAGGACAGGGAGGAGGTCACGTTCCAGCCCTCGTTGGAGTTCAGGGACCGCTCGGTGTAGCCCCGCTCGGTCTTATAGTAGTCGTAGTAGTCCTTCACAAAGAAGGGGGCGTCCTCCGGCAGCGGGTCCACCACGCCGCCGGCCCGGGTATAGGTCCCGTTTTTATAGTCCTCGGTCCGCTGGGCGTTGAGGGCGCACCGCGTCCGATACCGGGCGTCGGCGTTGTCGTCGGCGTCAAAGTAGCCCCGGGCCGTGACCCGGGTCATGTCATACATGGTGGAGGCCACGGTGGCCTTGATGCGGGTGTCCATGGCGGCGGCGTTGAGGGCCATGCCGCCCCAGCCACAGATGCCCAGGATGCCCACCCGCTCCGGGTCGATGAAGTCCCGGGTGGAGAGGAAGTCCACCGCGGCGGAGAAGTCCTCGGTGTTGATGTCGGGGGAGGCCACGTTCCGGACCTCGCCGCCACTCTCCCCGGTGAAGGAGGGGTCGAAGGCCAGGGCGGCAAAGCCCCGGGCGGCCAGCTCCTCGGCGTACAGGCCGGAGCACTGCTCCTTCACGGCGCCGAAGGGGCCGGACACGGCCACGGCAGGGAGCTTCCCCTGGGCATCCTTGGGCAGATAGAGGTCGCCGCAGAGCTGGATGCCGTAGCGGTTGTGGAAGTGCACCTTTTCCCGCCTGACCGTGTCCCGCAGGGGGAAGGAATATCCGTTATACTTGGAATGCATCGATAAGATCCTCCTTATTGTCTGTTATCCGATGTTTTTGCCCATTTCATAGGCTTTTTGCAGGGCGCTGTGACCCTGGATCTCGCCCACGGCCGTCACGCCGCCAGCAAAGACCGTACCCGCCAGGCGGGCATTTTCAAAGCAGTCGATCCAGCCCTGCAGCCCGGTAATCGCGCCGTCCACTGTGTGCTCGTCCTCCTCTGCTGCGGCTGCCAGTAGGTAGATGTCCCGGAACTGATAGTCGGCGGGGAAGAGGGGATTGGCTCGGTCCAGCATGGTCTTCATCTGGCCGCACATCCCGTAGTAGTAGATGGGGGTGGCAAAGGCGATGACGTCCGCGGTGAGCATCTGCCGGGCGATGGTATCGGCGTCGTCGTGGATGACGCAGCGCTGGGTACTCTGGCAGGTGAGGCACCCTCTGCAAAAGCCGATGGTCTTGTCGTACAAGGTGACCTTTTCCACGTCGTTGCCGGCCTCCTGGGCGCCCTGGACAAAGGCATCTGCCAAGGTGTCCGAATTGCCGCCCTTCCGGGGACTGGTGGAGATGACCAGAACCTTTTTGCTCACTGTAATTCCTCCTCACTCAGGTGTCGAATGACTCTGGCGGGCACGCCGCCCACAATGGTGTTTTCCGGCACATCCCGGGTCACCACGGCGCCGGCGGCCACAATGGCGCCGTCCCCGATGGTCACGCCGGGCAAAATGGTGGCATTGGAGCCGATCCAGACGTTTTTCCCGATATGGATGGGGGCGGGGACCATGGTGCCCCGGCGGCTGGGGGACATGGCGTGATTCAGTGTGGCCAGCACCACGTTGTGGCCGATGAGAGTGCCATCCCCAATATAGATGCCGCCCTGATCCTGGAATTTGCAGCCCATGTTGATAAAGATGTTCTTCCCGATGTGGATGTTCTTTCCGCAATCGGTGTGGAAGGGCGGGAAGAGAGCAAAGCTCTCGTCCACCGGCTGTCCGATCAGCTGAGAGAAGAGCGCCCGCAGCTCCTCCGGGGCATGGTAGCTGCCGTTGATCTCCGCTGTGATCTTCAATGCCTCCTGGCTGGCGCCATGCATGAACAGGTGGGCCTCACTGCCGCCCTCCACAGGCTTTCCGCTGCTTAGGTGTTCCAAAAATGCTTCTAAATCCATTCTTATACTCCTAATCTGCTATTTTGTCGGTCCTATTTTAGCACCCTCTGTATGTAATAACAAATACCTATAAAGAATGTCTATCCATGCTTGAAAACTATGTCTGGCCTGGGCTATAATGAATGGGTCAGGAGGTGCTTTGGATGGAATTGAGAGTGCTGCAATACTTCCTTGCAGTGGCAAGGGAACAGAATATCTCCGCGGCGGCCCAGTCCCTGCATCTGACCCAGCCCACTCTCTCCCGGCAGCTGCGGGAGCTGGAGGAGGAGCTGGGCAAGCAGCTGATGATCCGGGGCAACCGGAAGATCACGCTTACCGAGGACGGCTTGCTGCTGCGGAAGCGGGCGGAGGAGATTTTGGACCTGGTGGGCCGGACGGAAAAGGAGATCGCCCAGTCCAATGAGACCGTCAGCGGGGATCTCTACATCGGCACCGGGGAGACCGACGGGGTGCGCCAAATCGCCAAAACCGCCCATCAGCTCCAGGAGAGCCATCCGGGCATCCGCTTCCATATCGTCAGCGGAGACGCTGTGGACGTGTGCGAACGCCTGGACAAGGGACTGCTGGATTTCGGAGTGCTCCTGGGCGACATGGATAAAACAAAGTATAACTTTCTGGAACTGCCCATGAAGGACACCTGGGGCGTTTTGATGCAGCGCAGCAGCCCTCTGGCGGAAAAGACCGCCATCTCGCCTCAGGACCTGTGGGATAAGCCCCTGATCCTGTCCCGGCAGGTGGACAACAAGGGCGGATTGTACCGCTGGCTCAGAAAGGAGCCCACGGAGCTCCACACCGTGGCCACCTATAACCTGATCTACAACGCCTCGCTGATGGTGGACGAGGGGATGGGCTATGCCTTCACGCTGGACAAACTGGTGAACACCACCGGCAGCAACCTCTGCTTCCGTCCCCTGAAACCGAAACTGGAGCTGGGGATGTATCTGGTGTGGAAAAAGTCTCAGATCTTCTCCAGGGCCATGGAGCTTTTCCTGGAGCGGATCCGGGAAAATCTGTCCCCGTCCCAGGAGGACGAGGCGTGAGCGGTTCATACCGGAAAGGAGAAGCACATGGAAGTCCATATTCCCGACCTGTTTGATTTGCAGAAGATCACCGACAGCGGCCAGTGCTTCCGGGTCGCTCCGCTGCCGGGAGGTACCTACCGCTTTATTACCGGAGACCAGGTGCTGTACATCCGAAAGACCGGGGAGGAAACCTACCAGGTGAGCTGCGGCCGGGACACTTGGGCGCACATCTGGAGCCCCTATTTTGATCTGGGCCGGAACTACCGGGCCCTCTCCGGAGCCATTCCGACGGAGGACACCTTCCTGGACCTGGCCGCCCGGGCCGGGGCCGGCATCCGCATTCTGCGCCAGGACCCCTGGGAGATGCTGGTGACCTTCATCATCTCCCAGCGCAAGAGCATCCCGGCCATCCGCGCCGTGGTGGAACTGCTCAGCGCCCGGTACGGCACCGAGCTCAAAACGCCCACCGAAATACTCCACACCTTTCCCACGGCCCGGCAGATGGAAAATGTGTGCCTGGAGGACTACATCGCCTGCAAGGCCGGATACCGGGCGCCCTACCTGTGCGACGCGGTGGAGCAGGTCCTGTCAGGCCGCCTGGACCTTGCCGGGATCGCAGACCTCCCCGACAACGAGCTGATCGCCGCCCTGGAGGGGATAAAGGGCGTGGGGGTGAAGGTAGCCAACTGCGTGGCCCTGTTTGCCTATGGCCGGACCGCCTGCGCTCCGGTGGATACCTGGATCAAGAAGATCATCCAACAGGAGTACCAGGGGAAAAATCCCTTTGACCGGTACGGAGACACCGCCGGGATTATGCAGCAGTATTTCTTCTATTACGCCCAAAATCACAAGGCAGAGACGGCCTGACGCCGTTTTAGAACATAAAAGGAGCCGGAGACCACAGGTCTCCGGCTCCTTTCCCTTTGCTCAGAGGTACAGCTCGCCCTCTTTCCGGTCGGAACAGCTCTTTTTCAGCGCCATATTCACTGCCGCCAGCAGTAGGGGACTGACCTTCCGGGCTGACTGGGGGCAGATGGACACGCACCGCATACAGAAGATGCACTTGCTCTTGTCGGTGCGCCTGGGGTCACTGGGGTCAATGGCCTGGACCGGGCACTTTTTGGCGCAGAGACCGCAGCTGGTGCAGCCCTTGGTGGACTTGGGCACCAATCCCGCGCCGCCGGCCTTTTTATAGGGCCGATTTCCAGGGATTTGAGGTGTGCCATCCTCTCCGGCGGACAGCTTCTCCCGGATTTTTGCGGCAAATTCCCAGAGCTGTTTGGCGTCCTCGGCGTCGGGTCGACCAGCGGCATAACGGTGGGCGATGGAGTGCTCCGCAATGGCCGCAGCGGCAGCCACCACCCGGAAGCCCGCCTTCCTGGCGGTGTCCTCCAATTCCACCAGGGTGTCCTCGTAGGCCCGGTTGCCATACACGCACAGGAGCACTGCCCGGGCATTGCCGCCCTGCACGGCGCGCAAGCGCTGCACGGCTGTGGCAGGCACCCGGCCGCCGTAGGAGGGCACGGCGATGACCGCCACGTCCTCGGAAGTGAGGGCCAGGGCAGAGCGGTCGACGGTGCTGTCCGTCAGATCCACCGCGACGGCTTTCCCGCCCAGGGTCTCTGTCAGCAGGTCGGCGGCCTTCTGAGTGCCGCCGGTGGGGCTGAAGGTGATCTCATAGAGTTTCATATCGGCATATCTCCTCACGAAATTTTTAGCATCGCTTTTCCGCACTTGTTTCGACCTGTAAGCTGCTGATGATACTTGCCTTTGGAGAAAAAGCGTTGTACAATGGCGTTGTAAGTTTTCATATTACATATGACATAGTTTACCATCAGCTAGTTGTAATGTCAAGAATTACACCTTGCGCCATACCCTATGGAAAGGAAGTGTATCCATGCAGTTGAGTATGAAATGCTCCGTGGCTGTTCACTGCCTAATATTTATCCATGAGGCCAGGGGAAGGGCCAAGGTGACCAGCAATCTGCTGGCCCAGAGCACCGGCGTCAACCCGGTGGTGATTCGGAACGTCCTCAGCGCGTTGAAGAAGGCGGGGCTCATCACTGTGCACCGGGGAACCGGCGGCGCGGAGCTGTGCCGGGCACCGGAGCAGATCACCCTGTACCAGATTTACAGTGCTTTGGAGCCGGAGGGGATCACCTGCCTCATCGGCATCCATCCCTGTGCGCACAGGCCCTGTCCCGTGGCCCGGAATATCCAAAGGGTGTTGGCGGGGCCCTATCATCAGATTGAGGACGCCATCCGGGAGACCATGGAGGGAATCACCCTGGCGTCCATGCTGAAGGAGTTCCACCGGCGCCTGGCGGAGGACCCATCCCAGGAGCAATAGAGAAGGGGGAAGGCGCTATTAGCGCCTTCCCCCTTATGATTGCGATGCGTCGATGAAAAACGATTCAATCTATGCCGCCGAAGGTCCCGGGAAGGTCTGCGCTTCGCCAGCCGCTGAGGAGACAGGGCTCTCGCTTTCAGATGGGCTTTCCTGAGAGGACGGGAAGCTGCTTTGGGTGCCCGTCTCTGGACACCCACATTCTAAAACAGTTCTTCTGCTATGTCTAATGCCTGCTTTCTCTTGATAAAAATGCCTATTAAACATTTTTAATGTGCTGATGAAAGGCCTCTACCGCCGGGGTCAGTGCCTGATCTTTTTTCCAGACCAGTACCGTCCCTGTTTCCATTTTGGGGGAAAGCGGGAGAAAGCGCAGATCGTCAAAGGCCATGTTTAAGTCAAAGCAAAGCGCAATCCCGACACCACAGCGCACCATGTTGGCTGCGTTCAAAATCAGGTTAAAGGTGGCCGCAATCTGCAATGTTTCCCAACGATCCCCAAACCAGCTGGCCAGCTCCTGCTGAACGGTTTCCCGGCCGCTGACCAATAGGGGGACCGTCTCCAGATCCTGAGGTGTGACTGCATCCAGTGCGGCCAACGGAGCATCCGCCCGCACCAGTACGCCCCAACGGTCTTTCTCCTTCATCCGGCAAAAGGCATATTTCCCCACATCCACAGGCTCCGTTAAAAGTCCCATGTCCAAAAGCCCCATATCCAATCGCTCCTTCACATCATCTGCGTTGGCGCTGAAGATGCGGAAGGTCACCTTTGGATAGCGCTCCCGGAAGGTGACAATGGCCTGAGAGAGGAAGGTCATGCTCCGGGTCTCTCCCGCGCCGATGGCGATTTCGCCCATAAGCGCCGTCTCTCGGGAGGAAAATTCCCGGGCTGTTTTATCCGCCAAATCCACCAATTCCTGGGCCCTGCGGCGCAGGAGCATCCCCTCATCTGTCAGGACGATGTGATAGCGGCTGCGATGAAACAGCTGAACCCCCAACTCTTCCTCCAGCTGCATCAGCTGTCGGGAGAGGGTTGGCTGGGTCAGATGCAGCAGGGCCGCAGCCTTGGTGATGTTCTCCTCCCGGGCCACCGCCAGGAAATATCGCAGAACCCGAAGTTCCATATGCCTGCCTCCTTTTTCTTCATCCTACCATGCCCGCATCCGTCTCGCAAGATAAAAATGCCTGTAAAGAATATTTGCAAATAGAAAATGAGCATTTTACATTTTTGAAAGGTGGCTCTACAATAAAGGCAAAACACAACACAAGGAGGTTATTTTATGAGCGCATTGGTCGCTTATTTTTCCGCCACTGGCACCACTGCAAAGGCGGCACAGGCACTGGCAGAGGCCGCCGGTGCGGATCTCTATGAGATCAAGCCCGCCGTTCCCTATACCAGCGCAGATCTCAACTGGATGGATAAGCGCTCCCGCAGCAGCGTGGAGATGAACGACAAGCGTTTCCGCCCGGCGCTGGCTGACGCCAACGCTCCAGTGGACGGTCACAATGTGGTCTTTCTGGGCTTTCCTATCTGGTGGTACACAGCTCCCACCATCGTCAATAGCTTTCTGGAGGCCTATGACTTCTCCGGCAAGACCATCGTGCTCTTTGCCACCTCCGGCGGCAGTGGACTGGGCCGGGCGGCATCCGACCTGCAGGGCAGTGCCCCCTGCGCCAAAATTGTGGACGGCCGGATGCTCAATGGCCGGCCCAGTGAGGCGGAGCTGAAGAAGTGGGTAGAAGGGCTGAAGCTGTGATGTAGAACACCCAGCTGGGCAATTCCGATCTCACGGTTTTCCGCATTTGCACGGGGTGCATGGGGTTTGGAGACGCCCGAAACGGTCAGCATTGGACCATCGACGAGGCCACTCCCGGGAGATCATCCAGCGGGGACTGGAGCTGGGGGGCGATTTCTTTGACACCGCCATCGCCTACCAGCGTGGCACCAGCCGACAGTATCTGGGCCGGGCCCTGCGAGACTTTGCCAAATGGGGGGAGATGGTGGGGACCAGCAAGCTCCACCACATGGAGGGCGCCGCCAAGGCGGTGGACCTCATTCTGACGGCGGAGGAGTGTGCTTATGTGGAGGAGCTTTACACGCCCCATCCCCTGGTGGGCGTCATGGCCCAGAATACGGCAGCAGCGGCAAAGGCGGACCACGTCTGGTCCGTGGGCAGCCAGAAGGTGTAAGACCGATATATATCCTGTCTGAAAAACAAAGGCTAGGGCAGGCTTTCCACGTGGAAAGCCTGCCCTAGCTGCGCTTATCCGGTCGTTGACCGCGGCCTGGTTGATACCCTTTTTCCCCTGTCGTACCGATCGCCAGAATGGGGCGGACAGTTGGTCTGGTCCCCAATCAGTCCCGAAAGTGGTCCTTTTTGTCCCGCAGGGTGGATGAGAGTTTCGCTCCCGCCCAAAACGAGAGCAGGGCGCTCAGAAGGCCCGGCTTGCGGGGAGGCGCTTCCGGGACCTCTGCATCATCATCGAATGCCCCGTCATATGCCGGAGGGTGGTACTTCTGGAAGATCTTTTTGCATACGCTCTCCGGCAGCTGGGGATAGAGAGACGCAATCTGATCCTCGGTGTAGGTTCCTGAGGCGGACAGCGCCATTTTTTCCAAGGTCTGCTTCGACAGCTCTGCATAGGACCACGCCTCCATCTCTCCGGCCGGAAATCGGATGCCCTGGGCCAGTGCCTTTTTCACTAGGACCTCCAGGGTCTTGCCGTCCAGATCATCATCCCTCAGCGTCGCCAGCTGCTCTGCGGAAAAGCAGCCGTCCGCGTGCAGGACCAGCTGACGAAGGGCCTCCTCATCCACGTCATCCGCCACGGCCATAACCGTGTCGGGAGGATATGCGCACTGGACGTTGTTCCGCAGAAGAATTTGAAGTGGCTCCTCGTCCAGACAGCAGGCAAGGTCCTGGAGCTGCTGAGGAGTAAGAGGACCCGTCACAGACCTGACAACGCGGCACAGAGTCTCCCGGTTGATGCTGTCACTCAGATCCGACAAATTGTCCGCGGTAAAATGCGCGCCGGCATCCAGCGCCTTTTTGACGAGTCGGCTGGCCGCTTTCTCATCAAAGAAGTCCGACGCCACCTCTGTAATCTCATCGGGGGGACCGTAGGACGTCAGATCAGAGATGTGCTTGATCTGCGTGCTGGTGGACCAGTCGCAGATTTTTTCGTAGTATTCATCCCAGGTGTATTTGTGCAAATCGATTCCCTCCCATCGTTCTCACACGGTATCTGGAATAGGCTGCCCGTGGGGGCTGCACTGGCGTTACAATGCCTCCATTCCCACCTCAGGGCGGTTGTCATCACTTGCTGCGGGCTGATTGGGGCGATAGCGGTTCCAGCCCCGGCCGTTCCAGGTCATATCAGGTCCCCAGCAGAGAATCGGAAGATCCAGCTCCAACCCTTGGCAGCTAAATTCAATCACCACCTGATGAAAGCTGCAACAGGATTTGGAACTCTGAGGTGGATCATTATACCAGGCGGCAATATCCACATTTCGGATGCTTGTAGCGGCATAACGATTGTCTACGCCGTAGCGCTGCATAAGACTGGAATTGGCCTTTGAGGAGACGACCATCCCATATCGCTTAGACAGCTGTCCCTCATAGCGTGTCTTACAATACTCCTGCGCTGCATCTAAATCCCGTGTTACCAGCATGGTATAGCCTGCGGCCTTTAGAGATGGCGAAAGAGCCTTGGCTTGGTCAATCTCACCGGCGATCAGAAGGTTCATAAAGGTGCTTGCATCCTGTGCCAAGTGATTCCGCAGAGAGACATTGAGGTCCAACTGGTCCCGGGCGTGGAAACGACAAAGGGAGGGACAGTGGGAAAAATCCTCCGCCAGCTTGGAGAGGGCAACCACCTCCCAGCCGGGGTGGGCACGGGCTAGGGCGGACACCCACTGGTCCATACCGGCAGACTCCCCCTTATAAATTTCCTGTCCCTCGCCCACCAGCACTAAAAGGACGCACCAGGCCAGGCGCTCCGCTGTAAGATGGATCATCAATTCTGCTTTTGAACAGCGGCTCCCGCCATTTGTTCCTGATTCCAGGCCCGCTGTCCTTCGTCAAAAACTATGATATTCTGGTGGAAATCTTGCGCTTGATAACGAACGAATTCGTCGATCTGCTTGTGAAGATCTTTGATAAAAACACTGCTTCCCAATGCAGAGGAGAGGACCTTCACCAGAGGACCATTTCCAGATAGGTAGACCGAGTGGACCTCTTGAGCCGATTCACAGGCTGCGTATACATATTGCAGGCCCAAGTAGGTCTTTCCTGCTCCCGGAACTCCGGTGACGAGGGCCAGCATGTGCTTGCCGTTTTCTCGGGCATAGGCTGCAATCCCGTTTAAGCACTGCAACGCCTCCGGTATTCCGGCGCTGTCCGCGGTGCGAATTGTTGGCAGGGCTTCATGGCGCATAATCATCCGCGCGGCATCTACAATTGTGGGGAGAGGCTCATACTTAGAACCCATCCAGGCAGCAACATCACACGGGGCGTCTCATGCGCAAGGGCAGAGAGCAAAGCCTCTTCCAAACAATCTCCGGAGCAGGCGATAACGTTTCCGCATCGCTGGGTGGTACGGTGCATCTGCGTGACCACCAGAAAGGGGAGTACTTTGCGCTCTCTCGATGCCAAGTGGTACTCCCGAATGTCGCGGGCATAGGCTGCTGCCTGGTTTACATCCGCCCGCAGGATGGTTCGCTTCCTTTTGAACTCTAAGATCACCACATACTCCTGGCTCAGAAGAATCACATCTGGACGTCGGCCGGCCTCATAGGGCAGCTCGTACTCGAATAGAATGGCCAGCTCAAGATGTGCCCTTTGAACTGCCGGAAGGCTGTGAGTGAGGACCTCATAGCAATCCCTCCATGCAACCACCTGGGCCTCGTGGAGCACGCGCTTGTGTGCGCTCTCACTGGCCTTCATTTGTGCCAACCAGCTTAAAAGTGTCCAGTGAAGCAGCAAAAACTACAACGCTGTGATTGGAGCAACACGAGCCTCCCCTCCCTCATTACAACATTTGGGCCGCTTTTCGCAGTTATAGGATGGCGCTCTAAGTCTTGCCTTCCCGCCAAATCGCAAAACGGCGCCGGCTGTAAAGAGTGACTGAAAACTTATTGCAGCACCTCCAGTAGCCGCTTAGAAATGAGGTAATCCGCAGGGAGCTGTTCGTGGGCCAGTAGGTTGGATAGGGGCACCCACTCCATTTGATCGTGAACTGTGAGCTGAATCTGCCCTTGATACCGATTCACTTGATAGGCGTAGAGATGGATGATCTTTGTATCGGCTGCAAATGTGCTCTCCGCCAACTTGGGGCCAATTTCCGCGTCGATGCAGAGCTCCTCAGATAACTCCCAATGTAGACACTGCTCTCCTGTTTCGCCGGGCTCGATCTTCCCACCGGGATACTCCCAGCCGCCGGCAGAGCTATGCCCTGGAGCTCTCCGCATCAAAAGGACCTGATTTCCCTTTACAAATACCGCTGCCGTAACTTCCATCTTGCACCCCTTGTATTCCATTTCCGTATCTAAGGTGTCATGTTTCTCATTGTAACATATTTCATCCTATTTTCAATCGATGGAGTCCAAAGCCATGCCGCGGGCTTTCCCGCGTGGACTTTTGCGGCAGGAAAAGAGGACGATGAAAAATCGCACCTTCCCCCATTGCGGGCGAAGGTGCGACGGTTTGCGAATAAGGGCCTGTCCATCTCCCTTTGTCCCTTATGGAAGCGGGGGAGAGCGTTACGCCTTGGACTGAACGTGGACAGGGAAGCCGTTGATCTCCACATCCTCATCGGCTGGAATCATGAGATATCTTTTGCCGTCGATGACGCGAACCTCCAGCATGTAGCTGCGCTCAGGAGCCACCGCGATGGTGGCGTCAGAGGTCTTTACCTCGAAATGACTGTGCTCAATTAGGTTGGAAGGCATAAGTACGGAGTGTTCTCCGAACCGGTCCGAGCACTGCTGCAAGAATGCAGAGGTCTTGTCCTCTTCAATGCCGCTGTCCTGCAAAATGGCGGCCACATCGTTGGCTGTCACGGACAGCGGCTCCGGGTCCCGGCTCTCCTTATGGGCGTCGATCTTTTCACGGAATCGGTCGTAAATCGTCTGCACCAATTCCAGGCTACATGCGTCGCTCAGAGATTCCGTCAGAGCGGATTGGAACGCCTCCTTTTGCTCTGCGGCGCACATGGGAGGTGTGGTGTGGAATAGACCGTCGATGACCTCCTGATGAAGAGCATCGGCCTTTCTGGTGTAAAACAGCGTGTTGTAGATATTCGCCGCCCGGTCATCGAACGCCGGGAACAGGAATCCCAACTCCGGCGCTGCAACCACCTGCCCAGAAAAGCTGTGGAACTCATTGTCCCCAGGGAAGAATCCCAGCTCCGGCTTTTGCGTCTTGACCGGACAGATGGAACAGACAAAGTAGGAGAACACTTCGTCAGAGGCATCTGCGTCCACCTCGTCGTCTTTGTTCCGATGGGGAACGTCATAGGCATCATAGGCCAGAAGAATCAGATAGTTGCTCTCCTCCATGTCCAGGGATTCGATGATCTTTTGATAGAATGTCTGCCGCAGCTCCCGGTCCTTCAGCGCGCTTGCGCGCAGATCCATCAAAAGCTTATGTTCCTCGCTATGCATCACCTGCTCTGTTGAAAAGACCACATCTACCAGGTTCTTGCCCAATTTGCCGGACAGGGCCTTTTTCAACAGGGCCAAATACTTCTCTGCGTCCTCCTGAGGGAGCAGGCCCAGAGACTCGTCAATATAGGATACAATCTCGCGGCTGCTGCCGTTGACATAGCAGCCATAGATCTTGGAAATTGCGCTGCGCTCCAGTCGGAATCGCCGCCGCAGCTCACTGACTTCCTTTTGATTCATGGGATTACCTCGCTCTACATTGAACTCCGTGGCACAGCCACAGCGTATCCTATCATAGCACACAAGCGCAGCTTTGTCATGGCTATGCTTTCTTCGTCTTTCGACCGGATTCGCCGCTCGCTGCCAGTGCGGCCTTGCTGCATGTATCGTTTCAGAAAATCGAAGCTCCGGTGTACGGTGCGCTGGGTGTCTGCCTAATTGGCCTTTGACAGACAAAGAAGCTGATTTGATCCGGGCTGTCGTATTGCTCTGACCTTGCATCCCGGCTATAATAGGAGTACTGATACACCGCTTTTTAGAGGGAGCATCGCTATGAAATTGATTCACCTCTCCGACCTGCATCTGGGCAAGCGGGTCAACGAATTTTCCATGCTGGAGGACCAGCAGTATATCCTCACCGAAATTCTTCAGATCATCGACCGGGAGGCCCCGGACGCCGTGCTCATCGCCGGGGATGTCTACGATAAGTCGGTGCCCTCCGCCGAGGCGGTGGGGCTGCTGGACGAGTTCCTGGTAGATCTGTCCCGGCGGGAGCTCCAGGTCTTTGTCATCAGCGGCAACCACGACTCACCGGAGCGCATGGCCTTCGGCGGGCGGCTCATGGAGCGCAGCGGCGTGCACCTGGCCCCTGTGTATGATGGCAAGGTGAGGCCTTTTGCGCTCTCCGATGAATACGGACTGGTGAAGGTCTACCTGCTGCCCTTTGTGAAGCCCTCTCATGTCCGACGGTGCTTTCCAGACCGGGAGATCGCCAGCTATACGGACGCGCTGTCTGTGGCCATCGAGGCCATGGAGGTGGACGAGGCGGAGCGGAATGTCCTGGTGACCCACCAGTTCGTCACCGGCGCCGCCCGGTGCGATTCAGAGGAGATCTCCGTAGGGGGGACGGACAATGTGGACGCCGCCGTCTTTGCTCCCTTTGACTATGTGGCCCTGGGCCACATCCACGGTCCCCAGCAGGTGGGCCGGGAGACGGTGCGCTACTGCGGCACTCCGCTGAAATACTCCTTCTCCGAGGCGGGACAGCAAAAGTCGGTCACTGTGGTGGAGCTGGGGGAGAAGGGGAGCGTGGCCGTCCGCATGGTGCCGCTCACCCCCCTGCGGGACCTGGCGGAGCTGCGGGGCACCTACCAGGAGCTGACCTTCCGGGGCTTTTACGAGGGGACGAGCTACCAGAGGGACTATGTCCACATCACCCTTACCGACGAGGAGGACATCCCCGACGCGGTGAGCAAGCTGCGGATCATCTACCCCAATTTGATGAAGCTGGACTATGACAACAAGCGCACCCGGGCAGGCATTGTGCTGGAAGGTGCGGAGGATGCACAGCGCAGATCCCCTCTGGAGCTGCTGGAGGAATTTTACGAAAAGCAAAACGGTCAGCCCATGGGCCAGGAGCAGCGGAGCTTTGCCCGGGCGTGGATGGAACGGATCTGGGAGGAGGATGAGGCATGAGACCGCTGAAACTGACGGTATCCGCCTTCGGCCCCTATGCGGGCAGGGTGGTCATGGATTTGGAGCAGCTGGGGCAGCAGGGGCTCTACCTCATCACCGGAGACACCGGCGCCGGCAAGACCACCATCTTTGACGCCATCACCTACGCCCTCTACGGGGAACCCAGCGGCGACAACCGGGACCCGTCCATGTTCCGCTCCAAGTACGCCCGGCCGGAGACCCCCACGGAGGTGGAGCTGGTCTTTTCCTACGGCGGAAAGACCTATACGGTCCGCCGAAACCCGGAATATGAACGGCCGGCCAAAAAGGGCGGCGGCACCACCATCCAGAAGGCGGACGCAGAGCTGACCCTCCCCGACGGCCGCCTGGTGACCAAGGCCCGGGAGGTGAACCGGGAGATCATCGGGATCATCGGCCTCAACCGCAGCCAGTTTTCCCAGATCGCCATGATCGCCCAGGGGGATTTCCTCAAGCTGCTGCTGGCGGACACCAAGAGCCGCCAGGAGATCTTCCGGGAGATCTTCAAGACCCGGTACTACATGGTGTTCCAGGAGAAGATGAAGAGCGAGTCCGGCAAGCTCCAGAGGGACTGTGAGGCCGCCCGGGCCAGTGTGCAGCAGTACATCGGCGGCGTCCTCTGTCAGGAGGATGACCCCTTAAAGCCCCGGCTGGAGAAGGCCCAGGCGGGGGAGCTGCCCTTCCAGGAGACCGTGGAGCTGGTGGAGCAGCTGATCGCCCGGGACCGGGCGGAGGAGGCGGAGCAGCAAAAGACGCTGGACCGCCTGACGGAGGAGCTCAAAGAGACCTCTGCGCTGCTGGGCAAGGCAGAGGAGGCTCAAAAGACCCGGGAAAAGCTGGCACTGGCCGGCGAGGAGCGGGAGGAGCTGCTGCCTCGGGTGGAGGCCGCCCGGAGGACCCTGGAGGCGGAACAGGAAAAAGCGCCTCGGCAGGAACAGCTGAACAGAGAGTTGGGCGCCCTGGAGGCGGAGCTGCCCCGGTATCAGGAGCTCAAGGAAAGTGAGGCTTCCCTCGCTGCTCTGGCAGAGCACATCACGGAGCTGGAGGAGAAAAAGCAGCAGCAGGCAGAGGAGCAGCAGGCCAAGGCCCAGGCATTGGACGCCTGGAAGCAGGAGCTGGGTGCGTTGGCGCCTGTGGAGGCGGAGCGGGAACGGCTGGAGCGGGAAAAGAGCCAGGCGGAGGGCCGCAGGACCGCCCTGGAATCCCTGGAGGCCCAGGTGGAACAGTGGCAGGAGTGTCTAAAGAAGATCCAGGCGGGACAGAGCCGGCGGCAGGCCCTGGACGAGCAGAAGGCGGCTCTCGGGGCGGAGCTGCTTAAAAAGCAGGCGCGTTTGCAGGCTGACCGGGAGACGTTTCAGGCGACCCAGTCTCTGCCGGAGGAGAAGCAGGAACTCCTGCACCGCCAGGAGAGGGCTCGGGAGAAGGAACTTGCCCTGACGGGACTTGTGTCGGCGCTGGATGACTGCGCCAGGGAGCAGGCATCCTTGAAAGCCATGCAGGAGGCCTATGAGCAGGCCAGAGGGCAGTCGGAGCAGATGGAGGACGATTACCGCCGGAAAAACAGGGCCTTTTTGGACGAACAGGCGGGGCTGCTGGCCCAATCTCTGACGGAGGGGCAGCCCTGTCCTGTGTGCGGTGCGCTCCATCACCCGGCTCCTGCCCAGTTGTCCGGGAACGCGCCCACGGAGGCGGAGCTGGAAGCGGCCAAGGAGGCCTGGGAGACGGCCCAGCAGGCGGCCCAGGAGAAGAGCCTGACCGCGGGGAAGCAGCGGGCTGCCCTGGAGGAGCGGCAGCGCCAGCTGCTCCGGAACATGGCGGAGTATGTGGAGGCCCCCGCCCTGGATACGGCCCGACAGCAGCTTACCGCTTGCCAGTGGGAGGTGGAAAAGGAGCTGGCGCAGCTCCACGGGGCCCTATTGGACCTGGAGGCCCAGCTGACCCACCGGGCAAAGCTGGAGCAGGAGATCGGGAAACAGGAGGAGATATTGGCCGAGTTGACCCGGCGGCAGGAACAGATGCAGGAGGACATGACCCAGGCAGAGGTGGCACAGAGCGCCCTGGGCGGCCAGCGGGAGCAGTTGGAGGAGACGCTGCGCCGGGACATGGGGGCCCATTTGGACTCCTGTGCGTTGGAAGAAGCTCCTGCCGCTATCGCCCAGACGCTGGCAAAGACCCGGGATGAGCTCGCCCAGCTGGCCCAGCAGGAGCAGGTCCTCCAGGGGAAAGTGCAGCGGAAGCAGGAGTTGGACCGGCAAATCCCTCTGGAGGAGCAGGCCCTGCGGGCGTTGGTGGAATCGGCTGTCAAGCTGCGGGAGGAGCTGGCAGGCACCCAGAGCCGCAAGGAGGAGATGGCAGGGCAGATCCAGACCCTGCGGGATCGGCTCTCCTTCCCGGATCTGGATGCTGCCCGGCAGAAAATAGATGCCCTGCGGGCAGAGCAGCAGGGGCTTGCCCGGGCGCTGCTGGAGGCCCGGGAGACCGCTGCCGCCCGTCAGGGGGAGCTGACTGCCGTCGATGCCGCCATGGGGGAGCTCCAGGTGCTGCTGGAGCAGACCCAGGAGGTGGATGTAGAGGCCCAGCAGTTGCGCAGTCAGGAGCTGACCCGACAGCGCGCAGAGGCAAGTGAGGCCCAAAAGGCGGTCCATGCCCGCCTTGTCACCAACGAGACCGCCCTGGGGAATATGCAGGAGCGGGCAGCGGATCTGGAGAAGCTGGAGGAACGGTATAGATGGATGCGGACTTTGTCCAATACGGTCAACGGCAACCTCACCGGCAAGGAGAAGATCGCCCTGGAGACCTACATCCAGATGACCTTCTTTGACTGCATCCTGAAGCGGGCCAATCTCCGGCTGCTGGTCATGTCCGGCGGGCAGTATGAGCTCAAGCGCCGCCGGGAGGCAGAGAACAACCGCAGCCAAAGCGGTTTGGAGCTGGATGTCATCGACCATTACAACGGCTCGGAGCGCAGCGTCAAGACCCTTTCCGGCGGTGAATCTTTCAAGGCGTCGCTGTCGCTGGCCCTGGGCCTCTCCGATGAGGTCCAGTCTGCTGCCGGCGGGATTCGGCTGGACACCATGTTTGTGGACGAGGGCTTCGGCTCTTTGGACGAGGAGTCGCTTGCGCAGGCCCTGCGGGCGCTCACCGGCCTGACGGAGGGCAGCCGCTTGGTGGGTATCATCTCCCATGTGGCGGAGCTGAAGGAGAAGATCGACAAGCAGATCGTGGTCACCAAAGAAAAAACCGGCGGCAGCCGGGTGGAGATCGTGGTGTAACGGCCCGCACCTGTTGAAAAGCGTACTCTTTCCTATGAAAGGAGCAGTTTCCACGCGTTTTTGCGGGAGCCTGCTCCTTTTTCCGCGCCTTTGGAGAACCTTGACGCTGCGGGACATGAGGTATAAAATGAAGAAAAACAAGGAGGGATATCCCATGGAAGAAGTCTACAAATTCTTGAAAACCTGCGGCACCTATTACTTGGCTACCATGGATGGAGACCAGCCCCGGGTGCGCCCCTTCGGCACCATCGACATGTATAATGGGCAGCTTACCATTCAGACCGGCAAGAAGAAAGATGTGGCGCAGCAGATGCTGACAAATCCCAAGGTGGAGATCTGCGCCTTTGACGGCAGTCATTGGCTGCGGGTGACGGCCAAGGCGGTCGAGGTTCCCGAAATTGCCGCCCAGGAGCATATGCTCAATGAGTATCCCAATCTCCGGGGCGCCTACACTCCCGGCGACGGCAACACCGCAGTTTTTGCTCTGACGGAGGCCACCGCCACTTTTTCCTCCTTCACCGAGCCCAGCCGCACTGTGACCTTCTGAGCTTCCCAAAGCATCAAAACGGCATTGCATGTTGCGGTGCCGTTTTTTTCATGCCCTTCGAGGGGACAAGCCCACGGTTGTCAGCTGAGAGAGGGTATGGTATTATGAACCCATTAAATTGCTGGAGGCGTTCCCATGCCCCTTCGCATTGTGCGAAATGATATTACTGCTATGAAGGTGAACGCCATTGCAGCTTACATCGACGATCACTATGTGGATGTACACACAGCTCCCCAGGAGAAGCAGCGCCGCCGGGCTATGAGCTTCCAAGCCGTGCCTGCGGTTCCCATGGAGGAGGAACTGCGGGCTCCTGCACCCTGCGGGGCGGCGCCCGGAAGTCTGAACGAGGCCCTGTTCGCTTTTGACCAGAGCCTGCTGGGAGGTTGATGTCATGCCCCATACCGATGTGATGCAGATGCCTTTTGCCAAACTCTATCCGCTCCTGGTGAATAAGGCGGAGAAAAAGGGACGTACCCGGCAGGAGGTGGATCAGGTTACCACTTGGCTTACCGGATACAGCGCCGAGGATATCGCTCGGCTGGAGCAGTCCAGTATCAGTTATGGGGATTTCTTCCGAAATGCCCCTGCTATGCACCCTAACCGTACTCTGATTACCGGCAGAATCTGTGGTGTCCGGGTGGAGGAGATCGAAGACCCGCTGATGCGGGAGATCCGATATCTGGACAAGCTGGTGGACGAGTTGGCCAGGGGAAAATCCATAGAACAGATTTTGCGAAAGTAGGAAACGCTTTTTGAAAAAGAACATTATACATAAATGCGCGCTCATTTCAGCCGCGATTGGCTTAATTATCATTTTCGTCGTTCTTTTGTCAGGGGCGGCGTATCCCGATATGCTTTTTCGCATCGGTGCGCCTCTGGGCCTTGCTTTTGTTTTTGCAAGTGTCATATTGCAGTTCATCAGTTGGCTATGGGAGATCCATAACGGAATAAAAAGCAAGCAATACCTTTGGACCATTATCATCGTGGTTCTCGGATTGTTTGTAATTGTCCGAACGCTGCTCCGCATCCGATAGACGATATAGATGTGCAATCCGGCTGAGCAAACTGGTCGCCTGACGGGCGACCAATGAAACGAAAACGCCCTCTATGCTGTGCTTGCAAGCCAAACAACACAGAATAGGGGGAGTTTGTTATGAAAAAGAATCTGACTGAACTGGTATTCATCCTGGACCGTAGCGGCTCTATGCAGGGACTGGAGAGCAACACCATCGGTGGCTTCAATGCCATGCTGGAAAAGCAGAAGAGGGAACCCGGTGAGGCCTTTGTCTCTACCATTCTCTTCGACGACTGGACCGAGGCGCTCCATGATCGGGTAAAGGCAAGCGAGGTCAAACCGATCACCGCTCAGGAATACTATGTCCGGGGCTGCACCGCGCTGCTGGATGCCATCGGCGGAGCCATCCACCACATCGGAAACATCTACAAGTATGCCTGGCCTGAGAATGTGTCGGAGCATACCCTTTGTGTCATCACCACCGATGGCATGGAAAATGCCAGCCGCCGCTACTCGGCCCAGCGGGTCAAGGAGATGATCCGGCGTCAGAAGGAAACATACGGCTGGGAGTTCCTCTTTCTGGGCGCCAACATCGACGCAGTGGAGACGGCGGGCCATCTGGGCATCTCCCCGGACCGGGCGGTGAATTACCGCTGCGACAGTCAGGGAACTCGCCTCAACTACGAAGTGGTGGGCCATGCCGTGGCCGCCGTCCGGTACAGCCCCCGCTGGATGAGCACTGGAAGGACGCCATCGAGGAGGACTTCCGAAACCGGAAGAAGGGATAACAAAGAGACCGCCCGGAGTTCCGGGCGGTCTCTTTATCAGCTCAGGTCTTGGGGTGTTACGGCCAAGGGTGTGGACTCCGGGGCCATAGTCGGGAGTTACTATGCGCTGATTTCTACCCCGCAGGGTAAAGCCTCGGTCTCCTCCCATTTCCGCAGGACAGCCAATTGTTCAGGCGTGTGGAACCAGTGCTCTCCGTCCTCCATTACGGTAAGCTTGGCATTGTGCTGCCGGACAAATCCGTCAATCGTCTGGAGGGAAGTCATGTTGTCCTGGCTGCCGTAGAGGATGCGGATGGGGCAGGTCCAGCTGTGGACCGAATGCTCCCGTACCCAGCACAGGTACTTCCAGGACAGCGTCTGGCCGAAAGCGGTGGCGATCTCACCTTGCGCTTGCAGCTGATCTTCCGTCACTCCGGCCCAGCCCATCATGGTCAGAATCAGGCACTCCATGTCCAAAATGGGAGAGACCAGCAGGGCACGGCTGGGTGTGTCAAAAGCCAGCATGGCAAAGTAAGCCCCGATGCTGTTGGCCCGGAGGGAGACCGCTTCCCAGTGGCGCTTGGCCCAGTCCCATGCTGCCTGGATGTCCGGCACCGCCGTCCAGGGGAGCAGATCCTCGCTCCGGCCTTGGCGCTCTCCATGACAGGGCAGATCCATGGACAGGACCTGAAGCCCCTTGGGGCAGACCACCTGGGCGAAGGCCTCCGCCTCCTCCTTGCGGCCCATCTGACCATGGAGAAATACATAGCCCTGTTTTGCAGGCTCCCCGTATAAAACCGCGGGGATTGTGCCGATTTGAAATCGTTGGGTTTTCATGTTTTTTCCTTTCATTTTTCATATCCCAGTGCTCCGCTCCGGCCTTGTCTCCAGCCTGTCAAAAGTCATGTGTTGCTTGCGTGGGGGCAGGCGGAAACTCGAGCCTTCCACATGACTGAGAATTTTTTCTCCGCTCCTGCAATAAACGGACCGATTGGTGCATTATTCAGACAAGAAGAATGCAGAACAAATCAAAACGGAGGAAGCTTACAATGTTGAAAAAATTGAGTGGGAAAGTTCGTGCCCTGGTCATCACCGGGATTGTGGTTGTGGTGGTGCTGGTGGCTGCGTTGATCGGTTCTCTGGCGCTGCGGGTTGACGTGGCAGAAGCCCGTGAAACCGCACTGGTCGCTGCGGGCGGCGGGGAAGTCATTGGTCAGGAGATCGACCAGGAAGGGCTTTGGAACGAGTACAGCTTTGACATTACGAATGGTGACACCTGGTACGAGGTGGAGGTCAACGCCTTTGGCAGAGTGACCGGCCTGGAAAGTAGCCAGGGTGGATATGGCACCGGCCACTGGGATTGATGGCCTCTGCCGAGAAAACGCCGGCGCTGCAAGCCGGCGTTTTTTCTGTGCTCACAGGGATGCGGCGATTCGCTCCAATCCCGTGCCCAGCCCCTCAAACCCCACACACCGGCTGAGACGAGTGTTGACGGCGTGGTCCAGCAGAGGCTGGGCCTGATGATCGGTGTCCAGGCACAGATCCATCGCCAGCACATCTTCCCAGGCCCGGTTGAGAAAGGCCACCTCCCGGCGGCCGTGGGTGCGGGTGATTTCCAAAGTCTCCGTATGTCGCAGGTACCCCTCCACCTGCTTCTGGGAAAAGGCGGCAGCGGTGAGGCTTTCAAGGAGCCCTTCCCGGAACAGTCCGGGAATGTCCGCCCACTGGAGGGGAGACACGTCGTAGCGGATGAAGGTGTATCGGCTGTGACAGTGGACCGCCAGCAAGCACTTGCAGCCCCGCAGATCGATTACATGAAGGTCCCAGCACAAACGCCGGTCCGGCTCAGTGCCGTAGTCCGGCGTTTTCCCTTTCAAAAAGCGCTGAAGGGGAAAGGTCAGGCCCAGCTCCATCACTTCACCTGGTGGGGAATGACGATCTTCTCCACCTGGAGCTTCCCGTTTTCCACCTCCGCTATCATCATGGTGATCTCCTGGTGGAACCGCCGGGGACCGCAGGAGCCGGGGTTGAGCCAGAGGCGGCCATCCTTTTCCTCCTGCACATATTTGTGGGAGTGGCCGAACACCACCACATCCACACCAGTGAGATCCGCCGGGATTTCTTTCCTGTTGTGGACCAGGTAGAAGGTCACACCGCCCAGGGTGACAGTGAGGTCATGGGGGATGGCCTCCGCCCACTCCTTGTCATTGTTGCCCCGGACCACGTAGAGGGGGGCGTATTGCCGCAGCTCATCCACGATGGCCTGTTTGTTGATGTCGCCGCCGTGAAGAATGGCGTCGGCGGTTTTCAGATGCTCCACCACCTCCGGCCGCAGCAGACCGTGGGTGTCGGAGAGAATGGCGATCTTCATTTCTGCGCACCTCTGTCGTAGGTTTCTTTGAGGCTTTGGAAAAATTTGCGGGCGCGCTCCAGGTCCCGGGCATTCGGGTGCCCTTTGGCGATGCCGCCCACCAGCTTGAAGGGGCCAAAGGTGTCGTAGCCCTTGCAGCCGAACTCCCCCAGCACCGGGCAGCCCTTCTCTTTGGCGATTTCTGCGAGGGCCTTTGTGCCGGCGCCCTTGGCCCCGCCGTAGGTGTAAACGAAAAATACAGGCTTTCCCTGGGGCAGGTACTGTCGGGCGAAGGCCAGGACGCCCTCGTGGAACTTCCCGAAATAGACCCCGGAGGCAAAGCCGACGCAGTCATACGCCTCCAGCCCAACGGCCTGGCGGGTGGTCACATCGATGAGATCCACTTCCCCTGCTTCGGCCATGGCCTCCAGAATTTTCAGGGTGTTCCCATGGTGGCGGGAATAGTAGCAGATAGCGGTTTTCATTCCTTCTTGCCTCCCTGAAGCGTCCAGCCGAAATCGTTGTGATAGATCATCTGGCGGGTCATGCCGCCGTCGATGCAGATGTTCTCCCCGGTGATAAAACCGGCTTTGTCGGAGCAGAGGTACAACACCATGTTGGCGATGTCCATGGGATTGCCCACCCGGCCGGCGGGCTGCTGGCAGGCGTCGGGGCCCTGGTAGACGGTGTAGTCGGTGTCGATCCAGCCAGGGGAGATGGAGTTCACCCGCACCTTACCGCTGAGGCTCACTGCCAGGGCGTGGGTCAGGGCGGCGATGCCGCCCTTGGCCGCTGTGTAGCTCTCCGTCTGAGGCTGGCTCATCCGGTCCCGGGAGGAGGAGATGTTCACAATGGCCGCTCCGGGGGCGAAGTAAGGGGCAAACAGCTTGGTGAGGTAGAATGGAGCGGTGACGCCCACCCGCAGGGCGTAGTTGAACTCCTCGTAGGAGCATTGGTCAATGCCCTTCATCAAGGGCAGAGCGTTGTTGATGAGATAGTCCACGTGGCCGTGATCGGCGATGACCTTGCGGGCAAAGTCCTCCAGGACCGTCTGGTCGGCCAGATCGCCCACGAAGTAGCCGCCCGGCAGCAGGTCGATGACACACACTGTGGCGCCAGCTTTGCGGAATTCCTCGGTGATGACCTTGCCAATGCCCTTGGCACCGCCGGTGACCACAGCAACTTTGTTTTCAAACATGGTTTTGCCTCCTCAGTCTGCGTCCTCGTCTAAGGCTTCCACCAGAAAGCTCACCGGACGGAAGCCATCGTTGCAGGAGAGCATGGCGGATTTGGGGTCCTTCATCCAGCCGTCGTAGAAGTTCTCTGCTCCGTGGCTCAGAGCCAGAATGAAAGGGGAGAGGGTGTCCCAGGCACTCTGACAGAAGCCCTCGGGTTTCTCCCATCCGTTGGCAAGAAAGACCTGCCCCTCCTCTATGTCGCAGGCGTGGGAGATGGGGTTCTCATATTGGGCCATCAGGTCCTCATATTGGGTAATGCGCATGACGGTGATTCTGCATTTTTTCATATGATGATCCTTTTCCTCCTTGTGATATGGGGCGCGGCTCCTCAGGGCTTTTTCTGCAACATGCTCTTCAGGGCCAGCGCCGCGCCGAACAGTACGGCCATCACCGGCCAGACGATCCAGGTGGTATCCCACCGCCGGGTCACGAAGCTGAGACCCAGATAGACTGCCAGGACCAGGCACCAGTAGAAGACGACGAAGGGCTCGTCCCGCTTGTTCTCCGCCTTCTTCTCCCGGGTGAAGTCCCCTGCCTCCAGCAGCTTCTGATAGCTGCCCCAGACGGAGGCCGTCCGCACGATGAGATTGACGCCCACGGCCACCAGAGGGAAAATGCAGGCCGTTGCGGCGCACACCAGGAACTCGTCCCCGGTAGTTGCTACGGCCAGCAGCGGGAGGACGCTGACGATGCATAGGGTGATCCCCAGCACCAGCATCTTTTTGTGGACGGGTTCATACTCTCTCTGCCTGCTCTCAACGATGCCAGCCACCCCGTACTCCGTGGTGATGGGCTCCTTTTCCAGATACTCATAGCGGCTCAGCCGCAGCCCGTTTGACACGAACAGGGCCACCGCTGCCGCCACTAGGATGAGCAGCGCACAGATCCCCACGGAGGCGGCAAGAGAGGCGGACAGCGGGAGCGCTTTCTGCTCTGCGGCGGCTGTCAGCAGGATCAGGGGTGCGGGAGACAGAATGCAGAGACTGACCCCGTTTGCGATCCTGCCCGAGGTCTGCTGCACCGTGGAGAGATACCGATTGGCCTCCTCCAGCGGGATGGTGCGCACGCTGCCTTCAACGTCGGATTCCCCGTTGATGCAGCCCGTCTCGGGCGGTGCCTCGTCCTTCAGCAGATAGTCCGTGCTGACGCCGAACAGCTCGCTCATCCGGAGGATCTTGTCCAGGTCGGGCAGGGAGGCTGTGGACTCCCATTTGGACACAGACTGCCTGGTCACATCCAGCCGCATGGCCAGCTCCTCCTGAGACCAGCCCTGCTCCTTGCGCAGCTTGATGATCTTTTCTGCAAGAATCATAACACAACCCCGTTTCATGGCTATTTGGATCTCCGCCTGCCATAACGGTACCAGAAATCCCGGTTGCACACCACCAAGTCGGGTGTGAAATCTGTCAACCGGCGGTTGCAGCAGCCGGTTTCCGCCGACAGCGGCAGAGAAAGGGGCAGGTGGTTCTCTTCAGATGAGGATCCCCTCGCAGTGGTCGATCTCGTGCTGGATGATCTGGGCCGTCCAGCCGGTGAAGGTTTTGAGGCGCTCCTGGAACTTCTCATTCTGCCAGCGGACCTTGATGGACTTCCACCGTTTGGCCGGGCGGATTCCCGTGAGGGAGAGACAGCCCTCCTCCGCATCGTAGGGCCCGGACTTTTTGACGATCTCTGGGTTGAACATGACCATGTAGGTGCCCTCATTGTCGAAGGCGATGATGCGCTTGTTGATACCGATCATGTTGGCTGCCATGCCCACGCAGCCGTCCTTGTGGTGCTCCAGTGTCTCCAGCAGGTCGGCGGCAATTTGGATGTCATCCGGTGTGGCAATCTCCGCCCTCTGAGCCAGAAACGTTTCGTCTTTGCAGATGTCTCGAATCATGGTTGCTTCTCCTTATGCTTTTGAATGACTGCCGCAATGGTCTTTGCGGCAATGCCCGAGCCCTTTTCATTGGGATGAACGCCATCATGGGCATAGAGTTCTTCGGCATCAGACAGTTCATAGAACTGCCGGCCCACGTCGGCTATGAGAGCGTGGTTCTCCTGAGCGGCCTTGTGATAGGCCTCGGACAGCCTGCGGGCCATCTCCTCATACTCCCATCCCTTGGCTGTCAGATTGTTCCCGCCTTTTTGATAGGCCCAGGTGGCGTAGAGGATAGGGAGGGCTCCGTTTTCTCGGATTTGTCCGCAGAGCCGTTCTACACTGGAAAAGAAACTTTTGGGGGATGTGATAGGTCCATGGCTCATCTCCTGGAGCACCACATAGTCCCA
>CDTY01004937.1_pt1 | contig 26096 bp, 27 predicted proteins | sample 557731 | NCBI WGS metagenome assembly CDTY01 (sample SAMEA3182101, study PRJEB8094) | gut metagenome | biome: human; feature: gut; material: Stool; isolation source: human stool | place: Canada | collected 2013-02-12
CCCCCCGCCGTACCAACGGCGGGGGGGAAAGAGAAAACAAGGAATTATTTGGGCAGCCAGGTGTTGTCAAAGCCGTAGGGCAGCAGTTCCTTCAAAGCAAAGGTCCTGGATTCCCCGGCCCGGTTCAAGCAGATGACCTCTATGTCTGGTGCAAACTCTTGGAGCACCTGGCGGCATACGCCGCAGGGCACGCAGAAGTCCTCGCTGCGGCCGGCTACGGCGATGCGCACGAAGTCCCGGTGGCCCTCACTGACGGCCTTGCCCACGGCCACCCGCTCCGCGCAGATGGTGGGGGAATAGCCGGCGTTTTCCACGTTGCAGCCGGTGAATACGGACCCGTCGCTGCACTCCAGTGCGGCGCCCACGGGGAAGTGGGAGTAGGGGCAGTAGGCCCGGTCCAGCATGGCCATGGCAGTGGCGCAGAGTTCCTCCTTTGTCATGTCCAGCCCTCCTTTCAAAAAGCGTCAGTTGGTGGTACTTTTGGGCGTCCAGCGGACCTCCCGCTGGGGCCGCACGTCCAGGTCGATGATGTCCCGGGCGTCATAGAACTGGCTGTACCAGCCAAGCACCTTGTCGGTGCCTCGAAGAGTGGTGCCGTCGGGGTGGAGCCGGTCGCAGATGACGGCGGAGATGTCCTTCTTGATATAGCTGAAGCTGTTGATGCCCACGGAGCAGAAGATGCGGAAGCCCTGGCTCTGGAGATAGCGGAAGATGGGGCCGGTCTGATGCCAATCGTCTCCGTCGGGCCGCTCGCCGTGGGGGTAGAAGAGCACATTGGTGGGGCCCACCAGGCTGCCCACCTCGTCGGCCCAGCGCTGGGTGTCAGCCTGGATGGTCTCCAGGCTCTTGCTGCCGCCCAGGCGGATGTGGCCCCAGGTGTGGCTGCCGAAGGTCCATCCGGTGCGCTTGAGCTCGGCGATGATGGGCTTGACGGCCTCCCGCTCCTTCTGCCGGTTGGCCTCCTGCTCCTCCGTCCAGCTCTTGGTGTCCGTCTGGGTCCGGTAACCCAGGATGCCCTCATAGCCGGTGAGGCTCAGGCAGCCCTTGGCGCCGAAGGGGGAGAAGTCCGGGTGCTCCTCCACGAATTTGTCTAGAATAGGGATGGCGTCCAGGTCCCGGGACACCACGTCGTTGCCCTGGGGATCCTTGCCGTAGGAGGCAATCTTGCCGTCGTCCCCGATGATGAGCTTCCAGGCAAAGCCGTTGGTAAGCATATATTCATAGTAGTTGGTGTCGTCGAAGGAGAGAATCAGAGGCTTTTTCCCCTCCGGCAGGTACAGCGTATTGCGCACCATTTTGGCGTTGCCGTTTTCGTCGGTGGTCTCGCTCCACACGTCGGCGATGTCCACCAGGATATAGCCCCGGTCATAGACGCTCTGGAGAATCTTCTTGTATTCGTCTGCTGTAACCATGTAGTCGTCGATGCCGTTGGCCTCGGCGTCTCCGTCAAAGGCTAGCTCCGGGTAGGCCACCACCGGGTGGAAGAACAGGTGCTCCACGATGCCGTCGTAGGGCACATAAGTTACGCCGTCCACCGATCCGCCCTCCGGCTCCACCGTGGGATCAGAGATGGTGTAGGGCTCCGGCTGAGGGGATTGTCCCTCCTGGGAGGAAGTATCCGGGTCGGCGGAGGAGCCGCTGGCAGAAGTCCCGCCGCAGGCAGACAGGGCCAGAACCAGAAACAGTGCCATTAGGGGCAGCAACAACTTTCGCATGACAAAAGATCCTTTCTTGTCGTTTCTTGTCGTGTGGCTCATTATACCAAAGGCAGAGGGAAAATACACAACAAAACGGTGACAAGTTGGAAAAGAAAAAATGCCGCGCCGCCCAACTGGGAGCGACGCGGCAAAAGAGAGGGGACTTATGTCAGGACAGCTCCGCTTGGCCGGTGTAGAGCTGATAGTAGCGCCCGTGCTGCTTAAGCAGCTCGTCGTGGTCGCCCCGCTCGATGATCCGTCCCTGCTCCAGGACCATGATGGCTTTGGCGTTGCGGACGGTGGAGAGGCGGTGGGCGATGACGAACACCGTGCGGCCGGCCATCAGGTGGTCCATGCCCTGCTCGATGAGCTTTTCGGTGTGGGTGTCGATGGAGGAGGTGGCCTCATCCAGAATCAGCACCGGCGGGTTGGAGATGGCTGCCCGGGCGATGTTCAGCAGCTGCCGCTCGCCCTGGCTCAGGTTGCCGCCGTCGTCGGTGAGCATGGTGTCGTAGCCCTGAGGCAGATGGCGGATAAAGGCGTCTGCGTTGGCCAGCTTGGCCGCGGCCACCACTTCCTCGTCGGTGGCGTCCAGACGGCCGTAGCGGATGTTGTCCGCCACGGTGCCGGTGAAGAGATGGGTATCCTGGAGCACCACGCCCAGGGAGGCCCGCAGGGAGTCCTTGGAGATCTCCCGCACATCGATGCCGTCGTAGGTGATGGTGCCGGACTGGATCTCATAGAAGCGGTTGATCAGGCTGGTGATGGTGGTCTTACCGGCGCCGGTGGAGCCTACAAAGGCGATCTTCTGACCGGGCTTGGCAAAGAGGGAGATGTCGTGGAGGATGGTCTTGCGCTCGTCGTAGCCGAACACCACATGGTCAAAGCGCACATCGCCCCGGACGGGGACCAGGGTGCCGTCGGGCTTTTTCCAGGCCCAGGCACCGGTGTCCACCTCTGTCTCCGCCAGGGAGCCGTCCTTCTGCAGCCGAGTGCGGACCAGCTTGACCTTGCCCGCGTCGATCTCCGGCTGGGACTCCATCACATCGAACACCCGCTCGGCGCCGGCCACAGCGGCCAGGATGGTGTTCACCTGCTGGGAGATCTGGGTGATGGGCTGGCTGACCTGCCGGGTGTACTGCAAAAAGGCACCCAGGTCGCCCAGCTGGAAGCTGCCGCCGCCGATGGCTAGCATGGCGCCCACGCAGCAGGTGATGGCGTAGTTGATATAGCTCAGATTGCCCATGGCAGGCATCATGGCACCGGCATAGGCCTGGGCCCGGGTGGCTGCCTGGCGGTAGTCCTCGTTGAGCTGATAGAAGCCCTCCTTGGCCGCCGTCTCATGGTTGAAGACCTTGATGACCTTCTGGCCCTCGATCATCTCCTCAATGTAGCCGTTGACGGCGCCGATGGCGGCCTGCTGGCCGGCAAAGTAGCGACGGGACCGGCTGCCGATGACCTTGACTACCAACAGCATGATCACCAGCATGCCGAAGGTGATGAGAGTCAGCAGGGGACTGAGCACCAGCATCATGATGATGGTGCCGGTAAAGTTCAGCGAGCAGGAGATCAGACTGCCGAAGCTGTTGTTGAGAGCTTCGGAGATGGTCTCAATATCGTTGGTATAGCGGCTCATGAGCTCGCCGTGGGTGTGGGTGTCAAAGTACTTCAGGGGCAGCTGCTGCATCCGGTCGAAGAGGTCGGAGCGGATGCGGGCCACGGTGTTCTGAGACACGTGGACCATGATGCGGGCGTAGCCAAAGGAGCACACAGCGCCCACCACGTACACGCAGCCCATAAAAAGGAGCATTTTAGCCAGGCCGGCAAAGTCGCCGGGGAGGATATAGTCGTTGATGAGGGGTTTAATGAGGTAGGACCCGCCCACGGTGCAGGCGGAGCTGATGACCAGCAGCACGGCCACCAGGCACAAGGCGGCCTTGTAGCGGCCCAGGTATCGCATCAGCTTACCCAGAGTGCCCCGCAGGTTTTTGGGCTTTTGATAGCCGTGGCGGCCGGGACCGCCGCCAGGACCCATGGGACGTCCATTTTGCTTAGCCACCGATGCTCACTCCTTCCTGCTGAGACTGATAGACTTCGCGGTACATATCACAGTGTTCCATCAATTCCTGATGATTGCCCTGGGCGATGATCCGGCCCCGGTCTATGACCAGGATCAGATCTGCCTCGCAGATGGAGGTCACCCGCTGGGCGATGATGATCTTGGTGGTGTCTTTGAGTTCATTGGCAAAGGCCTGCCGAATCTTGGCGTCGGTGGCGGTGTCCACGGCGGAGGTGGAGTCGTCCAGGATCAGCACCTTGGGCTGCTTCAAAATGGCCCGGGCGATGCAAAGACGCTGCTTCTGTCCGCCGGAGACGTTGACGCCGCCCTGGCCCAGATCGGTGTCCAGACCGTCGGGCATCCGCTCCAAAAATTCATCGGCGCAGGCGGCCCGGCAGGCCTCCCACAGCTGCTCGTCTGTGGCGTTGGGATTGCCCCAGAGGAGGTTCTCCCGGATGGTGCCAGAGAACAGAGTGTTCTTTTGCAGCACCACACTCACCGCGTCACGCAGATGCTCCATGGTGTAGTCCTTCACCGGACGGCCGCCCACTGAAACGGTGCCCTCGGTGGCCTCGTACAGCCGGGGGATCAGGGACACCAGCGTGGTCTTGGCGCTGCCGGTGCCGCCCAGGATGCCCACCGTCTGGCCCGAGGCGATGTGGAGACAGATGTCGTCCAGAATCCACTCGGGACTGGAGAGGTCATACTTAAAGGAGACGTGGTCGAAGTCGATGGCGCCGTTTTTCACCTCCGCGGGGACCATGTGGCCCTCCGCGTCAGCCTCACGCTTGGCCTCGTCATCGGTGATGGCGGGGCGCTCATCCAGCACCTCCACAATCCGGCGGGCGCAGGCCACGGAACGGCTCATCATCATGAAGATCATGGAGACCATCATCAGGGACATCATGATCTGGGTGATATAGGTGAAATAGGTCAGCAGCTTGCCGGCCTCCAATGTGCCGGCATAGACCATCTGGCCGCCGAACCACATAACGGCAATGATGGTGCCGTAGACAATGAGCATCATCACAGGCATGTTGATAACCACCATGCCAAAGGCCTTTTGAGAGGTGTTCTTCAAATCCAGATTGCGCTTGGCGAACTTCTTCCGCTCATGGTCCTCCCGAACGAAGGACTTTACCACCCGGATGCCCGTCAGATTCTCCTGGACCACCAGGTTCAAGGCATCGGTCTTTTCCTGCAGGGAACGGAAGAGGGGGCTGGCCTTGCTCAGAATCAGGGCTACCGCCACGATCAGCAGAGGCAGGGCAACCAAAAAGACGTTGCTGAGCTTGTAGCTAATGGTGACGGACAAAAACAGGGCCGACACCAGCATCACCGGGGCCCGGACCAGCAGCCGCATGCCCATCATCAGCGTCAGCTGCATGCTGTTGACGTCGCTGGTGAGTCGGGTCACCAGGGAGGCGGTGGAAAACTTCTCGATGTTGGAGAAGGCGTAGTCCTGGATGTGTTCATACTGGGCAGAGCGCAGATTGGCACCGAAGCCCTGGCCTGCAATGGAGGAGCAGGCAGCAGAGGACAGGCCCATCGCCAGGGATACCATGGCCATGATGACCATCTGGATGCCCTTGCGCAGGATATAGTCCTGATCGGCGTTGGCGATGCCGATGTCCACGATATCGCTCATGACCAGCGGGATCAGCAGTTCAAAGATCGCCTCGGCAGCGCTGCACAGCACCCCCAGGGCGATCCACTTGCTGTATGGCCTCGCATGAGGCCAAAGTCTTTTCAGCATAGATTGCTCTCCTCCTCAAGATTTTGAATAATGTGCAGCAGGTCCTTCTGAAGGTGTTCCCGCTGCTGCGGCGAAAAGCCACGGAGCATGGCTTCCTCTGCTTCGCAGATGCCGTGGTCAAAGGCTTGGCGCAGGCTCAGTCCTTTTTCCGTCAACAAGATCCGGCGGTGGCGGGCGTCGGCCCGTCCGGGGGCCCGGGTGATGAATCCCTGCTCTTCCAGCCGGGTCACCACGCCGTTGACCGTGGAGGGACGAATCTTCAAAAATCGCTCCAGCTCCTGCTGGGTGGTCTCCTCCTGGTCCTGGTTGCGGATGAGAAAGGCCATGGCGTGAGCCTGGACCGGTGTGAAGCCATAGCGCTGCATGTGCCGCTGCATCATGCGCTTGGCCATATGGCTGCACTGGCCCAACAGAGGGCCGATGTGGTCGCAGCATTCCATAAAAAGCCTCCCTTCCTGTCAAAAATATTTAGCACGCTAATAATTAGCATGCTAAATATTAGCACGGCGCCGGGAATTCGTCAAGGGGGATTTTTGAACGAAATGTAAACAAAATATGGATGAAATATGGATGTTTTCCCGTGGCTGTAAACAAATTGTGAACCATTGGCCGGAGGTGTTGACTTTGCCGCGGGCAGGGGGTAGGATGAACGTGTCAAGAGGAAACACACACTCTTAACAAAACCATTTCTCCCCTCTCCTTTCTCTATATCATACGGTAAGGCGGACGGCGCAAGCCGTCCGCTTTGCTGTTTTTCCAGCCGCGGTCCAAAGCGGGCCGCGGCTGGTTTCAACCTTTGAATTTATCGAAAAACAATAAATAATCATTGACTTTCGATAATACACATGGTACGATGCAGAGGAAAGGAAGGTGCTTTCATGGAAAAACGATCCGTTCGACATCTGGCGGCGGTGCTCAAGTGTCTGGTGAGCATCACGCTGGCGTGTAATGTGGTTGCCATGTTCCTGGTGCCCATGCTGGCCCGGCAGAGGTATGTGGACCTTTGGCTGTACCAGGAGCTGCTGTGGGATGACAGCCTGGTCTGGCAGGACCCCAGGGCTGTGGTGCTAATGGTGTTTTTGTGGTTTTGCGGATGCTGCACCGCCGTCATTCTCTGGCAGGGGAGACGGGTGCTGGGCACCATTTTGCGGGGGGAGCCCTTCTCTCTGGAAAACGCTGTTTCACTGCGCCGGGCAGCGGTGTGTGCTTTTCTCATTGCGGCGGCGGCTCTGGCTCGGGTCATCTGGGGCGTATGCTATTATCGCTCCGCCAACCCTCTGGCCACCTATAACGCCCTCTTCGTTCCCATCTTCGCCATGGCGGGGCTTTTGTGCCTGGTGATGTCCGCTCTATTCCGCCAGGCGGCGGAGATGAAGGCGGAGAACGACCTGACCATATAAACGGAGGAAAGGGGAAGTGACGATGAAACGTACGGCAACACAGCGTCTGGCGGACGGCCTGGTGGTGCTCTCCTGCCTGCTGCTCCTGGCAGACATGGTACTGATCTTTCTTTTGCCTGCGCTGACCTATTTCCACTCCGGGGAACCAACCTTTATGACCATGGCCCAGCTTCAGGCTACCTTTGCCTATGACTTTGACGACGGACTGGGCAATCTGATGCGGGTGATCCTCTATGAGGTGTGGCAGAGCCCGGAGACCGCCGTGCTGGCGCTGTTCTCCCTGGGGTGCGCCGTAGGCGCCGCCTGGATCTTTCTCCAGGGAATCCACGTCTCGGCCAACGTGGCGGACGGAGAGAGCTTCTCTCCTAAAAATGCGGTGTGCTTCCGCCGGGCGGCTGTGGGGTGCTTCCTGCTGGCTTTGGCCGCCGCCGGGCGGACCTTCTGGCAGATCTGGCAGCTGGGCTCCCCGGAGCCGCTGCTGTCCTGCACGGCGCTACTGATCCCGCTTTTTCTGACGGGAGGACTCCTCTGCCTTCTTCTGTCTGCCTTGCTGCACCGGGCAGCGGAGATGAAGGCGGAGAACGACCTGACCATTTGAGGGGGCGCGGCATGGCGATTGTGGTAAATCTGGATGTGATGCTGGCCAAGCGGAAGATGACCCTCTCCCAGCTCTCGGAGCAGGTGGACATCACCCTGGCCAACCTCTCAATTTTGAAAAACAGCAAGGCCAAGGCGGTGCGGTTTTCCACCCTGGAGGCCATCTGTCGGGTGCTGGAGTGTCAGCCGGGGGACATTCTGGAATATGTACCGGACCCCGGTGAGGCGAAAGGAGGCAGCTAAAAGATGTATCCGCTTTTGAATTTGGCCAGTCTTGTTTTGGGGCTGGTGTCCTGGGCCCTGCCTGGCTGGCTCCTGGCCTGCCCGGAGCGGCGCAGGAAAAAGGCCGGGCGAGTGATGGTGCTCAGCGGCACCGCCTGTGCCCTGGCGCTGCTGTTCCAGCTGGTCTATAACTGGCACCTGGTGGCCATTGGGGACTGGTCGGCGCTGATGGACACTACCGGCGCAGTGGTGAAGGTGTCCGTGGTGCTGGTGGCGGTGACGGCGGGGCTGGGTGCCCTGGCTGCGGCGGCGTGTGCCGAGGAGGATACGGATGCTGCGTAAGTGCGGCCTGGTGCTGGGCGGCAGCTCTTTTTGGATTTTTCCTGGTACTGGTCCTTCTGGTGCTGCTGGGCCAGGCTGTGGGAATGGACTAAAATGAGACGGAGGGACCGGGAGACTGTCCTCCGTACAGCGACAGAATAAAAAGGAGAACCTCTATGATATATCCGGAAAACGCCCTGCCCCAGGCAGGGCAGGCGAAGCCTACCCAAAATACGGGAAGAATTTACCGAACGGACCGCCGGGACCGGCTGCTTCTGGCCGGGACACTGCTGTGGTGTCTTTTGGCGGTGGACGGTGTGCTGTGGGCTTGGCCCTGGGGTGCCGGACTTGCCGCCGCGGTGGCCCTCTGGTACGCCTTGGTGCTGGGGGCCCTGGGCCGGCGGCCCCTGGACCGCCGGGAGAACCGGGTGCTGCTGGGGGCCGTGGGGCTCCTGGCTGCCTCCTTCCTCTTCACCTCCAACCCCTGGATGCGGGTGTGGAACGTGCTGGCCCTGCTGGGGCTCATCCCGCTCCACCTCTTCTCCCTCTCCGGCACCGCCCTGGTTCCCTGGTACCGGGGCGCCATGGTGTGGGAGCGGCTGGAACTGCTGCTGTTGGGATGCTTCGGGAACCTGGGTGCTTCCTGGGCGGCCCTGAGCCCCGGAGACAGGAAGGAAAAGGACCTGCGGCGCGTCCTGGCAGGCATCCTGGGAGCAGCGGGCGCCTTGGCCTTGCTGGGGGTGCTGATCCCTCTGCTTGCCTCCGGCGACGCGCTCTTCGCCTCCGCTACGGAATGGCTGAGAAGCTTTGTGCAGCAGCATTTTGTGACTGCTCTCTGGAAAATCGTCATGGCCCTGGTGCTGACGCCCTTCTTCTTCGGTCTGCTCTACTCCCTGCGCCGGCCCAAGGCCTCTGCCGGGCCCCGGCGGGAAAAGGCCCCGGCCACTCTGGACGGCCTGGGCTTTACCCTAGTGCTGGGGGCCCTGGTGGTGCTGTATCTGGCCTTCCTGGCGGTCCAGGCGGCGGGGCTCTTCGGCGGTGCGGTGTATCTGGCCCAGCGGGGCATCTCCTACGCCGACTGGGCCCGCAGCGGCTTTTTCCAGATCACCGCGGTGACGGCGGTGAATCTGACGGTGCTGCTGGCGGCGCTGACCTGGTCCCGGCACGCAGGCGGCACTTGGCGGGCGGTGCGTATTCTGTCGGCACTGGTGACCGGGGAGAGCCTGGTGCTCCTGGCCTCCGCCGCTTGGCGCATGACGCTGTATGTGGGGGCCTACGGTCTGAGCTTCAAGCGGTGCCTGACCTACTGGGGCATGGTCATGATGGCCCTCTTCCTGGTGCTGGCCGCCTGGAAGCTCTGCCGACCGGCCTTCTCCTTCTGGCGCTGGGCCGCCCCCGCGGCCCTGGCCGGGTGGCTGGTGCTCAACTGCCTTCCGGTGGACGCCCTGGTGGCCCGAAACCAGGTGGACCGGTATCTGGACGGCGCCAGCCAGACCCTCAGTGTGGAGTATCTCACCAGCCTCTCCTATGCCGTGGTGCCCCAGCTGGAGCGCCTGGCGGGGCAGAAGGTGCTGACGGATTACGGCGTGCGGGTGTCCATGGACGGGGTGCTGGCGGAGCAGCGGGCAGAGGCGGCGGCCGAGTGCGCCGACTGGCGCAGCTGGAGTCTGTCGGCGGCCCTGACAGCCGGGAACTAGGACCTGAGAAAGGAGAAAAGACGATGAAATTGCTGTATGGAGCTGTTTCCCTCCTTTTGGCGCCGCTGTATCTGCTGACGGCCTGCTGGTCTGCCCCGCAGGATTCCAGAGGCGAGATCGCCCGCCAGACGGGGCTGGACCTGTCCGGCGGGGAAGAGGTCTCCTGCTATGACACCCACAGCGGCAACGGCGACGGTGTCTCCTGTATCGTCTGGCAGTTCCCCGACGGCCGGGTGCTGGAGCAGGTGGAGCAGGACGCCCGATGGGAGGCCCTGCCGCTGGATGAGACGGAGCAGACCCTGGCCTATGGCATCTCCGGCGACTGGGGCTCCATGGGGCCCTATCTCACCGATGAGGAGGGAAAGGCTCTGCTGCCCCAGGTGAAAGAGGGGTATTCCCTCCTTCTGGACCGCCACCAGGAGGCGGAGGAAGGGGAGGACCGGGCGCAGATTCTGAAGCGGTACTCCCTCAATTTGACTCTGGCCCTCTACGACAGCGGGGCGAATACCCTCTATTTCTGTGAGCTGGACACATAAAAGAGGCAGCGTAAGCGCCCGGGACGGATGCAAGGTCCGTCCCGGGCGCTTTTATTGGAAGGAGGGGACTTAGAAGGCAGGCTGGGAGGGGAGGGGCTGATCCATGTCAAAGAGGGCTCCCAGCAGCAGCCACAGCTGGGAGAAGGGGCGCATGAGGTTCCAGATGCCGGTGCCCAGCAGCCCATACTCCTGAATCAAAAGGAGTTTTTTCTCCAGGCTCCGGGCGTCCTCGAACCAGACCTCGTGCTCCACGCCTTCCCCGTCGGTGTAGCGGAACCAGGGGGACTGGGCGGTCTCGTCGTAGGAGATGGCCACGCCGTAGCGCACCGCCAGGGCGATGGCCTCCTGACTGGAGAGGGACTTGGCCCGGGTCTGGCCCTGGACAAAGGGCAGCGGCCAGTCGTAGCCGTAGTTGGGCAGGCCCAGCAGCAGCTTTTCCGGCGGGATCTCCGTCACGGCGTAGTCCAGCACCGCCCGCACATTGGGAAGCGGGGCCACGGCCATAGGTGGCCCGGCCAGATACCCCCATTCGTAGGTCATCAGCAGCGCGGCGTCCACCGCAGCGCCGATGGCGGCGTAGTCGTGGGCTTCATACAGGAGCCCCGGCTGGTCCGCCCGGGTCTTGGGGGCCAGGGCCGCCCAGAGGGGCAGGGGAGACAGCGCCTGCCGCAGCTGCCCCAAAAAGGAGGCGTAGGACGGACCAAGCGCGGCGGGGATGTACTCAAAGTCCACGTCTGCTCCGCCGTAGCCCCGGCTTCGCACCGCCTGGGCCACCTGGGCGATGAGATCGGCCTGGGCAGCCTCACTGCCCAGAATTTCCTCTGCTCGTTGGGTGGAAAAGTTCCCGTCCTCCGTCAGGGTGGACAGGTGCAGCAGCGGCACGGTGCCCATGTTCCAGGCCGCCCGCCGCAGGGTCAGGTCCTCCAGGGGCAAAAGGGAGCCGTCGGCGCCGATGCCCCAGGTGAAGGGGGAAAGGGCGGTCAGATAAGGCAGCGTCTCCTCCAACGCCTCCGAGGCGATGTCCGGGTAGGCGTAGCCGTTGACCACCGCCGGCGTGAGGGGCAGCTGGTCTTGAAAGGAGAGGGTCAGCCGCTGCCCCGGAAAGAGGAGAGGCTGGCCGCCCAGAGAGAAGTTGTTGCGGTAGAGCTGGCGCAGAGTGAGACCGTATTGCCCGGCAATGGATGTCACCGTCTCGCCCAGGGACACGGTGTGGACCCGGTCGGGAAACCGGAGCACCAGGGTCTGCCCTACCGCCAGGGCCCCGTCTGCGGGGACCTGGTTGTCCGCTGCAACCTGAGCGGGCTCCAGGCCATAGGCCCGGGCAATGGACCAGACGCTCTCCCCGGAAGATACCACATGGATCACCATAAAAAACCAGCTCCCTCCTGGACGACGGAAAGAAGTCCGCCGGTCCGGTGCACAGCCAGAGGCATCTGCCGGCGTCTGTGCAGGGAAAGCCTATGCACCCTGCCGGCTGTCCCATGCCTGAAATCAGACAAAAGTGGGAGAAAGTGAAAAATTTAACTTGATTTCAAAGCCAGATGCCCCTATGATAGAGATAGTACAAATAAAGCGATTCCCAAGGGAAACGATGAAGATATGTCATGGGGGAGGGGTATCATGAGTATGCAGAAGTATCAGGCCTTTGTCTGTGCTGTGGAGAAGGGGAGCCTGTCCAAGGCGGCGGAGGAGCTGGGCTATACCCAGTCCGGCATCAGCCACATGATGAAGAGTCTGGAGGAGGAAGTGGGTTTTCCTCTTCTGGTGCGCACCGCCACGGGCATTCGGCCCAATCCGGAGGGAGAGATGCTGCTGCCCTACATCCGGGAGCTGCTGGGCAGCAACGAGAACCTGGAGCAGAGCATCTCCGCCATCCGGGGCGTGGATACGGGCCGCATCCGTATCGCCTCCTTTTTCAGCGTGGCCGTCAGCTGGCTGCCCTGGATTCTGCGGGAGTTTCGCCGGGATTACCCCAATGTGGACGTGCAGATCATCGAGGGCGGCGCCGACGAGGTGGAGTCCCTGGTGCTGGGCCGGGAGGCGGACCTTTGCATCTACACCGGCCGGGAGGGCCGGGGCTTTGACTGGTATCCCCTCTATCGGGACCCGCTGCTGGCGGTGGTGCCTCCCGATCACCCCCTGGCCAGAGCGGAGCGCTTTCCGGTGGCGGAGCTGGAGGGTGCCGAGTTCATCCTGCCCCGGGCAGGCTTTGACGTGGATATCCACCAGGTACTGGAGAAAGCGGGCTGCAATCCAAAGATCAAGTTCACCTCCTGCAACGACTATGCCATCATGTCCATGGTGGCGGCGGGGCTGGGAGTGTCCATCCTGTCCAAGCTGATTCTGGACTCCTTCCCCTGCGAGGCGGTGGCGCTGCCGATGGAGCCGGCCTTTTCCCGGATTCTGGGCATGGGCGTTCCCGCGGACCGCACGGTGTCTCCCGCCACACGCAACTTCATGCGCTATGTGCGCCGGTATGTGGGAGCTCTGTCTGGAGGCGAGGAATTCCGGCAGGATGTCTAAGAAAAAACGGTCAATTTTGGGCATATTTTCTCATCGGGAGACCGCCCGGTAGGCCGGGCCGCGATTGACTTTTATAGGGTCAAACTTTATAATAGAATAAAAATAGTAATTTCTAGGAAATGCCGGCCGTTTTATAGGCCGGAATGGCTAAAGAACATCCGCTGTGCCCGCCTTGGGACGGACGCGGCATACAACGCCGGTTCAGGGACTGTTCCATATGCCCCTGCTTACAATCACCACATTGCAGCAGGGGCAAAGAGATAGGTTCCCAACCGGCGTTTCGTGTTTTTGTACCCCCTCTGTTTTTGACGAAAGGAGTGCCGCTGTGTTTTTGATTTTTCTGCTGGTCTGGGTTGTGCTCTGCGGCCATGTGAGCGTGCAGACGGCGGTGCAGGGTGTGCTGGTTTCCGGCCTGCTGACGCTGTTTTGCTATCGTGTGCTGGGATACAGCCTGAGCAAGGACCGTTTCTTTTTGCGGCATCTGGGCCGGGAAGTGCGGTACTTTGCCTACCTGGTCAAGGAGATCGTCCACGCTGCGCTGGTCATCATGCGTATCATTTACACCGGAGGGCGGGAGATGGAACCCCGGCTCATCTATTTCCACAATGAACTGCGTACGCCGGCGGCCAGCTCTATCCTGGCCAACTCCATCACACTGACCGCCGGCACCATCACCGTGGCCATCCGCGGCGGGCAGTTTTGCGTCCACACCCTGGACCGGCCCCTGGCCGAGGGCATCGAGGACAGCTCCTTTGCCCAGCGCCTGCGGCAGATGGAGGAATGAGATGGAGAGTGTGAAGTATTGGGCTTTGCTGGGCAGTGTCATTGCGCTGACGGTGCTGATGCTCATCACCCTGGTCCGCTCCATTGCGGGGCCCCGGTTCACCGACCGGGTGGTGGCCGTGAATATGATCAACACCATGGTCCTGGCGGTCATCGCGATCCTGGGGGTCTTGCTGGAAGAGGACTTTTTGGTGGACATCGCGCTGGTCTATGCGCTTTTGAGCTTTTTGTCCGTGGTGATTTTGGCGAAGCTGGTCATCGACCGGCGCAACCGCCAGCTGGAGCGGGAAAAACGGGAGAAGGGAGTGCACCTGAACGATGAGTGTGATTCGGACCATCTGTGACGGCCTGGGCCTTTGCTGTGTGCTCTTTGGCGTGTTCATCTTTCTGACCTCGGTGATCGGCATCTTCCGGTTCCGCTATGTGCTCAACCGGATGCATGCTGCCGCGCTGTGTGACGCCTTTGGCGTGTTCATGGTGCTCATTGGCCTGATTTTGCTGCGGGGCGTGTCCATGACTGCGGTGAAGCTGGTGCTGATATTGGTGTTTTTGTGGATGACCTCTCCGGTTGCCACCCATCTGATCGCCGAGATGGAGGTCATGACCCACCCCAGTATCGAAAAGGAATGCGAGGTGGAGAAGCGATGACCCTTCTGGAGGATATCCTGCTGCTGGGCCTGATTGTGACGGCGGTGGCTGCGCCCCTTTGCAAGCGGCTGATGGCCACGGTCATCGTGTATATGTCCTTCGGATTGCTGATGGCGGTGCTGTGGGTGCTGCTGGAGTCGCCGGATCTTGCCGTGACGGAGGCCGCTGTGGGCGTGGGAGTGACCACGATCTTGTTTTTCCTGACCCTGCGGCGGATCCATGAGCTGAAAGGAACCAAGGATGAATAAGAAGAAAAGCGCCTGGACCCGGTTTGCCGCCTGGGTCAACGGCGAGCATGAACCGGCGGAGAGCCGATTGTTCTCCATGGGCATGGGCCCCCGGAAGGAGCGCCGGCCGGAGATCACGCTGCCCAAGCGGGAGGAAAAACAGCGGCTCCACGGCTTTTTGTCCTGGTACCCCGTGGCCTCCGCGGTGATCGGGGTGATTTTGGTGGGGATTTTGCTGGCCACTGTGCTGGCAATGCCCCCCTTTGGCCAGGCCAACAACCCCACCAACAACGAGGTCCCCGCCCACTATCTTCAGTACACCCGGGAGGAGACCGGGGCCTCCAACGCCGTGGCGGGCATGATCCTCAACTACCGGGGCTTTGATACCTTCGGCGAGTCCTGCGTGCTGTTTCTGGCGGTGAGCTGTGTGTTTATCCTGCTGCTGCGGGATGAGAACAACACCAGCCAGAAGGACCTGGAGCAGGCCCAGCGCCGGGAACAGCGGCGCAAGCGGCGCCAGGACGTGATCTTGCAGGAGGCGGCCCGGCTGCTCTCCCCCTTTATTCTGCTCTTCGGGGCCTATATGCTTCTGGGCGGACACCACTCCCCCGGCGGCGGCTTTTCCGGCGGAGCGGTGCTGGGCGGAGCGCTGATCCTGTATGCCTCTGCCTTCGGCCAGGATGCCATCCGCCGCTTTTTCAACGAGAAGGTCTATAACACGGTGCGGGTCATCGGATTGATGCTCTACGCCGTGCTGTTCGGCTACTATATCTTCACCGGCGCCAACGGTCTGGACAATCACATCCCCCTGGAATACGGCGGATTGATCCTGCCCATCGACATCGCCGTGGGCCTGGTGGTGGCGTGTACCATGTACGGGTTTTACGCCATGTTCACCCGGGGAGAGCTGTGAAACCAAGGCCCTGACCGGGGCGTGAAAGGAGGGATCGGCGTGGAACTGATCCAGCGTATCCTGGAAAACCGCTTTTCCGTGACGGCGGTGATCCTCTTCGGCATCGGCTTTGCCAACCTGATGCTCCAGTATAACCTGGTGAAAAAGGTGGTGGGCTTCAATATCATGGACAGCGCCGTGTTTTTGCTGCTGGCCTCCCAGGGCTATATTGAGGGGGCCGTGCCGCCTATCGTGGCCGAGGGAGCCATAGAGGCCACGGCCTACATCAACCCCATCCCCAGCGGCCTAGTCCTGACCGGCATCGTGGTCTCGGTCAGCGTCTCCGCCTTCTCCCTGGCGCTGATCCAGCGCATTTATCACAAGTACGGCACCGTGGATCTGCGGGAGCTGGTGATGCGGACGGAAAAGGAGGAGGACTGATGCGGCCTTTCGTGGAGAATTTTCCCTTCTTTTCCATCTTTCTGGTGATGGTGACGGGCATTTTGCTCTCCGTGGTGCGCAGCGGCCGACTGGCCATGCGCATCAGTGTGGTGGTGGCACTTGTTGCGGCGGTACTGTCGGCCTGGGTCCTGGCCTATACGGCGGGAGGGAACCTGAGCTTTACCTATGTCATGGGCAAGTATGCCGCGCCTTTGGGCAATGAGATCAAGGCTGGGCCTTTGCAGGCCATTCTGGCCCTGACCTTCTGCGTGGGCATGGCTATCTCCCTGCTGGGCGGCAGCCGGGACCTGGAGCGGGACGTGCTGCCCCGGAAGCAGAACCTCTATTTCGTCATGAGCAATCTGACGCTGGCCTCCCTGCTGGCGCTGACCTATACCAATGACCTTTTCACCGGCTATGTGTTCATCGAGATCAGCACCATTGCCGCCTGCGCCCTGGTGATGGCCCGGGACACCGGACCCAACATGATCGCCACCATCCGCTATCTCTTCCTCAGCCTCATGGGCTCGGGACTGTTTCTAATCGGCGTGGCCATTCTCTATTCTATCACCGGCCACCTGCTCATGCCCCAGATCCACGACAAGATCCGCCTTCTGGCGGCCACCGGGCAGTATGCCCTGCCACTGACCGTGTCGGTGGGTCTGATCACCGTGGGCCTTGGCGTCAAAAGCGCCATGTTCCCCTTCCACCTGTGGCTGCCCGATGCCCACGGCTCCGCTACCACCGCCTCCAGCGCTATCTTGTCCGGCCTGGTGCTCAAGGGCTACATTGTGCTGATGCTGACGCTGATGGTGCGGGTGTTCACCCTGGACCTGGTGCTGGAGACCCAGATCAACGATGTTTTGCTGGTGGCAGGCGTTTTGGGTATGGTCATGGGCTCCATCCGCGCTATCCAGCAGACCCATATCAAGCGGATGCTGGCCTACTCTTCGGTGGCTCAGATCGGCTACATCTTCATGGGCTTCGGCCTGGGGACCGAGGTGGGTGCGGTGGCCTCCTGCCTTCACATTCTGGTCCATGCCTGCTCCAAGCCCATGCTGTTTTGCTGCGCCGGCAAGCTGGGCGACGCTGCCGGCCACCACAAGAATCTGAAAAATCTTCGGGGCAGTGCCTACCGCTCCCCTCTGGCCGGCGTGGGCTTTACCGTGGGCGCACTATCCATGATCGGTATTCCCCTGCTGGGTGGCTTTACCTCCAAGCTCTACTTTGCCAGCGCCAGCCTCCACACCTCGGACCGCACCGCCATCATTTTGCTGGTGCTGGCGGTCAGCACTGTCCTCAATGCGCTGTACTATGTGCCGGCTGTGCTGGCCATTTGGTCCCCGGGCAGCGAGGAGAAGTTGGCGTCTCTGCCACCCATGGAGCCTGACTGGGGCTTCCGGGTGTCCACGCTGGTGTCCATTGCGGCGGTATTCGCCCTGGGTATCCTCTATGATCCGGCTGTCGATATCATCGAAGCGGGAATCAGTATGATGTGACCGTTCCATTCTGCCAGAAACGAGGTGATGTTCCTTGCTGCTTGCGCTTCCGGTCCTGCTGCCTTTGCTGGGCGGCGTGGCGGTATTTTTCCAAAAAGAAGAGAAGAGACGCAACCACCTGACTGTGGCCACCGTGCTGGCCACGGCGCTGTGCGCTGTACTGGTGTGCCTGCTGCCGGAGCGCAGCCTGGAGGTGCTGACCATCGACCAGGGGCTCACGGTGGCTTTCCGCTCCGACACCGTGAGCCGGCTTTTCCTGCTGCTGGACTGCGGTATCTGGACCGCCGCCGTGTTCTTTGCCTTCCCCTATTTGCGCCACGCTGGGAAGCAAAGCCAGTTCCTGGGCTTTTTCCTGGTGACATTGGGGATTCTGGCAGGCCTGGCCCTGGCGGACAGCTTTATCACCCTCTACCTCTTCTTTGAACTCATGACGCTGCTGACGGTGCCTCTGGTCATCCACGATGGCACTGAGGGCTCCCGCCGGGCGGGCGTGAAGTATATGGGCTATTCCGTGTTCGGCGCGGGCCTGGCCCTGGCGGGCTTTTTCCTGGTGTTCCCCTGCCTGGCTTCCACCAGCTTCACCGCCGGCGGCGCCCTGGACCCAGGAGCGGTGGAGGAGCACCGGACCCTGCTGCTGACGGCCTATGGACTGATGTTTGTGGGCTTTGGCTGCAAGGCGGGCCTGCTGCCCATGCAGTCCTGGCTCACTGCGGCCCATCCGGTGGCTCCGGCCCCTGCCTCCGCTGTTCTCTCCGGCATCATCACCAAGGGCGGCGTGCTGGCCATCCTGCGGGCCACCTACTACCTCTTCGGTCCGGAGCTGATTCGGGGCACGGAGCTGCAGCTGGTGCTCCTTGTGCTGACTCTTCTGACCATCTTCGTGGGTTCCATGTTGGCCTTTAAGGAACAGCTCCTGAAAAAGCGCCTGGCCTATTCCACGGTCAGCCAGGTGTCCTATGTGCTCTTCGGCATTCTGCTTCTCTCTGATGATGGCCTCCGGGGCGCACTGCTGCAGGTGGTGTTCCACGCGGTGGCTAAGGACGCGCTGTTCCTGGCTGCTGGCGCTATCATCGTGGCTACCAGCTGCACCCGGGTGGAGCAGCTGGTGGGTATCGGCAAGCGGATGCCTGTCACCACCTGGTGCTTTGCCCTGGCCTCGCTGTCCCTGGTGGGCATCCCACCTTTGTGCGGCTTTGTCAGCAAGTGGTATCTGGCGGTGGGCGCCCTGGAGGACTACGGCGCCCTGGGCATCTGGGGCGCGGCGATCTTGCTGCTTTCTGCCCTGCTGACGGCGGGCTATCTGCTGCCCATCGTCACCCGTGGCTTCTTCCCCGGCCAGGACTATATCGCCGAGCGCCGGGAGGTAGGCCGGTCCATGCTGGTGCCTATGCTGGTGCTGGCGGCGCTGACGCTGGTGCTGGGCCTATTCCCCGGCGGCGTGCTGCGGTGGGTGGACGGATTGCTGCCTGCGCTGCTGTGAGAATCGGTGAAAGGAGGTGTTCCCATGCATTTATTGCCCAATTTGTGTATTATATTGCCCATTCTGGCAGGTGCTGGCCTGTTGGTCTGGCGACCGGAGAGCCGTAAAGTCCGCCAGTGGTATGTGATGGGCATTACGCTGCTCAACTCCGCCCTGGCCCTTACCTCCATTGCCATGGCCTGGCAGGAGGGGGTGGACGCTACCCGCAGTTTGCTGATCCAGTTTGGAGGGAACCTCTCCATTTCCCTGGCCATTGACGGACCCTCCATGGTATTTGGTACCATTATTGCCGTGCTTTGGCCGGTGACGGTGCTCTACTCCTTCGAGTACATGAAGCACGAGGGGGGCGAAAACCGCTTCTTCAGCTTCCTGACCATGAGCTATGGTGTGGTGCTGGGTGTGGCCTTTGCCGAGGACTTTTTGAGCCTGTATCTCTTCTATGAGCTGCTCACCCTGGCTACGCTGCCCATGGTGATGCATGGGATGGACCGCAAGGCTCGCTACGCCGGCAAGAAGTATCTGATCTACTCCCTGTCCGGTGCCGCCTTTGCTTTCATCGGCATCGTCTTTTTGATGCACTACGGCACCACGCTGAACTTCACCTACGGCGGTGTGCTGAACCCTGAACTGACGGCGGGCAACGAGCGGATGCTGCTGGATGTGTTCGTGCTGGCCTTTTTGGGCTTCGGTGTCAAGGCAGCGGTATTTCCCCTCCACGGCTGGCTGCCCGACGCCTCGGTGGCGCCTACGCCGGTGTCTGCTCTGCTCCATGCGGTAGCGGTGGTCAAGTCCGGTGTCTTTGCCATTTTGCGCCTGATTTACTACGGCTTCGGCGCCGACTTTCTCCGGGGCACCTTTGCTCAGAGTATCGTGATGATCTTCACAATCGTCACCATTGTTTACGGCTCGGCCAAGGCGCTGCAGATGTCCCATTTCAAGCGTCGCCTGGCCTATTCCACCGTCAGTAACCTCTCCTATATCCTCTTCTCCTTCACCCTTATGACCCCGGCGGGGATGACCGGCGGACTGATCCATATGGTGTTCCACGCCCTCATCAAGATCACCCTCTTTTTCTGCGCCGGCGCGGTGCTCTACAAGACGGAGAAGGAGTATGTCTACGAGCTGGAGGGCTTTGGCAAGGCCATGCCCATCACCTTTGCCGCCTTTACCGTGGCAGCCTTCGCCCTGTCCGGCGTGCCGCCTCTGGGAGGTTTTGCGGGCAAGTGGTGTATCGCCTCCGCGGCGGCGGAGGTGGGGACGCCCCTTTCCTATGTGGGCATCGGGGCCTTGATCCTCTCCACGTTGCTGACCACACTTTATATGATGACCATCGTCATCCGGGCCTACTTCCCCATGGGTGAGGACCGGGATCTCACCGCCGTCCGGGACCCCAACGGCAATATGACCGGGCCGCTGCTGTTTTTGACCGCGGCGGCTACGGTGCTGGCGCTGAGCTCAGCGCCGCTCATCGCGTTTGTGCGGAATGTCTCCGCCGGTCTTTTGTAAGAAGGGAGGAACCATGGGAGCTGCTTTACTGATTTTCCTGGTGTTCTTCCCTATCGCCATGGGTGTGGCGGCCTTTCCTCTGGGACGGCGGGACAAGGATCTGCGGGACTGGTTTGTCATTGCCGTGACGGGAGTGGAGCTGGCAGCCGCCGGGGCACTGCTGCTCTTCCAGGGCACGGAGGCCGCTCTGGCGGAGGTCTGCGGCTTTGGGCTGCACTTCCAGGCCAGTGCCTTCGGCACTCTGCTTGCCATCATTGCCGCCTTCTTGTGGCTGATGACGGCCCTGCCCTCCCGGGAGTACTTCCTCCACGCGGAGAGCCGCAACCGCTACTATATGTTCTATCTCATGACTCTGGGCGCGCTGATGGGCGTCTTCCTGTCGGCGGATCTCTATACCACCTTCGTATTCTTTGAGATCATGTCCTTCACCTCCTATGTGTGGGTGGTGCAGAACGAGACGCCCCAAGCCATCCGTGCGGCGGAGACCTATCTGGCGGTGGCGGTCATCGGCGGATTGACCCTGTTGATGGGATTGTTTTTGCTCTGGTCGCTGCTGGGCACTCTGCGTCTGGATGCGCTCTATGACGCCGCGGCGGCCCTGCCGGAGGAGAAGCGGGGCCTGCTCTGGGCCGCCGGGCTTTGCTGCCTGGTGGGCTTCGGCGCCAAAGCGGGCATGTTTCCGCTGCACATCTGGCTGCCCAAGGCCCATCCTGTGGCCCCGGCACCGGCCTCAGCCCTTCTCAGCGGTATCCTGACCAAGAGCGGCGTCTTTGGCATCCTGGCGGTGAGCCGCCTGCTGTTCCCAGTGAACGTAGACTGGAGCCGCCTGGTGCTAGTGCTGGGCGTGGTGACCATGCTGGGCGGCGCCATTCTGGCGGTATTTTCCATCGACCTCAAGCGGACCCTGGCCTGCTCCTCCATGTCCCAGATCGGCTTTATCCTGGTGGGTGTGGCCATGCAGGGCTTGCTGGGGGAGGAGAATGCCCTGGCCGCCTGGGGCACGGTGCTCCATATGATGAACCACTCCCTCATCAAGCTGGTGCTGTTTGTGGCCGCCGGCGTGGTGTACTTGGGCTGCCACTCCCTGGACCTCAACGAGGTCCGTGGCTTTGCCGGAAACGACAAGCCCTGGCTGGGGACCGTATTCGTGGTGGGTGCGGCGTCCATTGCCGGTGTGCCGGGCTTTTCCGGCTATATCAGCAAGACCCTGCTCCATGAGAGCATTGTGGAGTACATCCACCATCTGGAAGCCATCGGTGCCGGAACAGGCTACTACCGTCTGGTGGAGGTCCTTTTCCTCTTTGCTGGCGGGCTGACGGCGGCCTATATGACCAAGCTGTGCGTGTGCCTGTGTCTGGACCCCAAAAAGCCGGGCCACCATGTGCCGCCAGATCCCTATATGAACCGCAAGACCATGATGTCCCTGACCATTGGCGCTGCGGCACTGCTGGTTTTCGGCCTGCGGCCGGAGGGCACCATGGAGCCCATTGCCCACTTTGCTGCCGAGACTTTAGGCGCTGGCACCCATGAGGGGGTCATCCACTACTTTGCCTGGACCAATCTCAAGGGCGCCCTGATTTCCCTGGCCATCGGCGCCGTGGTGTATTTGTTGTTGATCCGCCGCTTCCTGATGAGCAAGGATTACAGCGGCCAGCCGGTGTATCTCAACCGCTGGCCCGACTGGGCAGACTTGGAAGATCGCATTTACCGGCCGGTGCTGTCGGCCCTGGCTTTCTGGGGCGCGGCCTTTGCCCGCACCCTGGCCTCTGTGGGCGACGCAGTGATCCGAGTGTTCCGGGACGCACTGCATTTCCGTGCCCCCGGTGTTATCCGTCCCAAGGGGGACGACGCTTTTGGTGTCTACGGCAACGACCCGGAGCGCAATGTGGTCACCGAGACCTTTGCCTTCGACCTTTTGATGGCGGGTATTGGTATCTTAGCGGTCATGGGTTATCTGCTGCTGTGAAAAATAAAAAGCTTCGGAGCCAAAGCGTCCGTCCGGATAAGGATGTTTTGCGGTTCCGAAGCGGCCTCAGGATGCTACGGCATCCTGGGGCCGTTTTGTCATGCCTGGCCGATGAAATTGAAGTAAATATCGACCTGCTGGGTGTAGTGCTTTTTCTTGTACCGCCCGGAGCGTTCGTGTATCTCGATGCGCTGGATGAACTCCCGCACCAGCTCCGGCGTCAGTTCTGTAATATCCGTGTACTTGTCCACCAGCCTGCGGAAGCGGTCGGCGTTCAAGAGTGTGTCCTGCCGGTTGGCAATCTCGCCCCTGAGCATTTCCGCTTTTGCCTCTAGCTCCGCCTTTTCCTGCTCATAGCCTTTCACCAGCGTTTGGAACTGCCCATCAGAGAGATGCCCCAGGACAAGTTCCTCAAAGGAGCAGCGGAACAGCGTTTCCAAGTCCTTTAACCGCCGTTCTCCCTTTTCCAGTTCCCGCTGCTTGGCGGCCAGCTCCTTTTTTGCCCTACTCTGGTGGCTGCTGGTGAGGCGCTGGAACAGCTCGTCCCAATGCTCCCTCGCCTCGACAGATACCCGCTGGATCTCGCTGAGTACAATCTGCCGCAGGGCCACCGCCTTGATGGTGTGGGGCGTACAGTCCGCCTTGTGGTTGTGGTATCTCCCGCAAACGAAGGTGTATTGGTTCTCGTCCCAGCTCCCGCACCGGCAAAGGTAGTGCCGTGAGCCGCAGTCCGTGCAGTAAACTAGCCCGGAGAGCATATCCTGCTGTCCCATCTTGGTGGGCCTCCGTTTGCCCTGCCGTACCCGCTGGACGATCTCCCAGGTGTCCAGGTCGATCAATGGCTCGTGGGTTCCCTCAAAGCGGAGGACTTTGTCCGGCGGGTTCAAAAGGCTCCTTTTGCTCTTAAAGGATGGAGTATAAGTCCGGCAGTTGATGGTGTTGCCGATGTATTCCTCGTGATCCAGAATACCGGCCACTGTACTCCCGGACCAGGCGTAGGGCCTGTTCGGATTCAAGGCGGAGTGGCGGACCCCTCTGGTGCGGTAGGCGTAGGCGGTGGGGGTGAGGATCTGTTCCTGTGTGAGTATCCTGGCGATCTTGTCCGGCCCCAGCCCGCCGGCGCACAGCTCAAAGATACGGGCCACCACGGGGGCGGTCTGTTCATCGGGAATCAGGTGCTTGGGGTTCTCCTCGTCCTTTTTGTAGCCGTAGGGGGCCGAGGTGCCGATGCGCTCTCCACGCCGCGCCGCCGCCATGATGACCGCCTTCACCTTCTTGCTGGTGTCACGGGCGTGCCATTCGTTAAACAGGTCACGGACGGCAATACTATCGTCAATGCCGTTGATGGTGTCAACGCCGTCGTTGATGGCGATGTAGCGGACATGGTATTGGGCGAAGGTTTCTTCCAGCAGGATGCCCACCACCAGACGGTTGCGGCCCAAGCGGGAATGGTCTTTGACGATGATGGTGGACACCCGGCCCGCCTCCACCTCGGCCATCATCTCCAGATAGGCCGGACGGTCGAAGGTCACGCCGGAGTACCCGTCATCTACAAAGAACCGTGGATTCTGAAAGCCGTTCCGTTGGGCGTACTCCTGCAAAATCTGCTTTTGGTTGTGTATGCTGTTGCTCTCACCGGCCAGCTCATCCTCCTGGCTCAACCGGCAGTAGAGAGCGGTCGTGGTTTGATTTGACCGAAGTTCCATGCTGCTCCTTTCCGTGTGCGGTCAAATCGGTTTCTCTGGTTTGTGACAGCTTGATTATAGGGGAAACCGACCGCCGCGTCCAGGTGTTTTTAACGGGCGGACCGAAGTTCCTTTTCCATCAGCCGAATGAGTTTATCGGTTACGGCCGCGCCGCTGTCCCGGTAGTGCCGGGTGATCTGATAGACCGCGCCGCCGATTGTCATCGTCGTGTTGTGTGATTCGGTTTTTGGTTCGGCAGTTCGATTGTGTTCGTCACAATGGAAATTGCCGGAAGCCTGCATAACATTCCTCCCTTCTTATCTGGTGGGGTTTACGCTTCATCGTCGTCATCAAAGTCGTAATTGACAAAGTCAAAATCCGGGGAACACAGTTCCTCATAGCTGGGGCCTGCTTTTAACGGCGCGGGCCGCTGCGGGCGCTTTACAACGGCCCGGTTCAACTCGCTCATGCCGGATTCCAGCAGGTCCTTTCGCCCGCTGGCGTAGTCCAACCCCATCTGTCTGGCGATACGCTCGATCTTTTCAAACGAAGTGTAGCGGTCCTGGTCCACGAAAGCAGTTACAAAAGCGAGAGTAGCATAGTAGCTGCTGGCCGACAGGATGGTCAGTCGGTTCAGCATTGCGGCGATGCGGTCGGTCTGCTGTCTTACGGAATGGGTAATTTCTTCACAGATGATGTCTCTTATTGGATCGGTCTGCCGGGCATAATCCTCTCCGTTCAACCCCAGCTCCGCATAGCGGCGCAGGAGCGTGGAAACGCTCTGGTGGTCCTGCTTGGCCCGTTCTCCCAGCCGCCCGGCGAGGGCTTTGGGAAAACGGACGGTGATGGAAACGGTGGGTTCTCTGCGGTTCAATCGTGCCTCCTTTTCCCCGAAAACGCTGTAAGGCGTTTTTTCGGGGCGGTTTCAAAAATCATACCTGTAAAATCCGTTGAAAGCACTGCTTTCAAGCGGTCAATCCGCCGTCTGGTAAGACGGCTATTCCTGCCTTACCCCGGAAAGCTCCGCTTTTCGGGGTAAGGCCCTGCGGGGTTGGTGCGGGCAGGCCGCCACGCGTCACAAGAGACGCCTCCTTTCTGTTCAGCAACGGAAAAAGCCATACACGCATCCGAAGCTGTCGTTCGGATCGTGTATGGCTTTCTGTTTTTGATCTTCCGCCGAACTGCTTTGATTTGCGGACAGGGCATTGCAGTTCAAGCATTGTCTTTCTTCCTGTCTTACAAAAAGAGTAGCGCGAATAAAGCAGCTTGTCAAGCTGTCTGTGGGAGGTTTCAAGCAAACTATTGCAGTAGTATTGACAACTCGAAACTATTGTGATAGTATCATAGTGTAAACTATTGCAATAGTTCAGAGAAAGGATTTGATTGTATGGCAATTAAGCTCTTTGATTCCGAGCTAAAAGTCATGGATGTGCTATGGAAAGAAGGCGATAAGACCGCAAAGCAAATTTCTGATATTCTCAAAGAGGAAATCGGCTGGAACATGAACACTACCTACACCGTCATCAAGAAATGTATGGCGAAAGGTGCGATTGAGCGTAGCGAACCGAACTTCATGTGCCATGCGTTGATTCCAAAGGAAGTAGTACAAGAGGCAGAGGCGGAAGAACTGATCGGTAAGCTGTTTGACGGCTCCCCCGACAAACTGTTTGCCGCCTTGTTGGACAATCAAAAGCTATCCAGGGAGCAAATTGAAAATCTACGCCGGATGGTAGCTGAATTGGAATAGGAGGTAACGCATGAGCCTATTTCAAATGAGCGTGGCCGGAGGTGTATTGATCTTATTCATTGTGGTTATCCGCGCATTGGCAATCCATCGTTTGCCTAAAACAACCTTTTTAGCGTTGTGGATGATCGCGGCTCTACGCTTGCTCCTGCCATTCTCCATCCCGCTGCCTTTCAACATCCATATCGGCCTTGATGTTTTTTCAGATGTGGTTCAAGAATTACCCTCTGGAAATATCGCTTCTACTTTACCGGGGGATAGTCCGCCGTCTTATGATATAGGTACGGCTGTTCCAAGTCCTGCAACAGAACACATTTCTACCTTTGAGATACTCTGGTTGGTTGGCGTGCTGCTGTTGGCAATCTACTTTTCCATATCCTATTTTCGGAGTATGCGGAAGTTCAGAATGTCTATCCC
>CDTY01025024.1_pt1 | contig 26087 bp, 23 predicted proteins | sample 557731 | NCBI WGS metagenome assembly CDTY01 (sample SAMEA3182101, study PRJEB8094) | gut metagenome | biome: human; feature: gut; material: Stool; isolation source: human stool | place: Canada | collected 2013-02-12
CCTTAAGTCTGTCTTTGACTTTTGGGTCACCCCCGTAGTTTTTGATTATTGAAAAATTACTCTACCGTAATGGAAATAGCGTCCTCAAAGCCACAATTTCCGGCAGCCATGTAAACCAATATAATAATGGATGCCGAGTCGGAAATATATTTATCGTCGACAGTAAAGGTTTGATCTACCGGAACAGCGGCGGTAGCAGAACCTGTAATATTTTCCGCAAAAACAGTTTCAGTAGGATTAGCGGAAGTCATATAAGCCAACTTCGTTATGTCTTTGGCTGCATACTTATCACTTTTCCAGCCATAGGTATTTGCCTTGAACGTAACTTTCATTCCCGAAGTAATCGCAGAAGCGGGCAATGTTATTCTGAAATGACTGCTAATATTAAAATGAGATCCTGTTGCCAGATTAGTCCAAGAGCCGCCATTTACCTTACCTTTTGCTGTATAAGGTGCAATCGTGACACCGTTAATAATTTGCTCGTTAGTAGTTTTCGGCAGCGGGAAAGGAACGGTATATGCACCCGTACTTTGAAAGGCTGCAAGTTGAGAAACAGAAATTTTCAACGAAGTCGCTGCCGCATCGTCCAATTTAATTTTAACCCAGCCGTCTCGTCCGTTTTCAGTATCAGCATTCTTACTTACAGTATACGTCACGATTTTCGTTGCATTTTCCACCGAAGCTGCCGTCACGACCGTTCCGTCGCATTCGACAGATGCCGTATAATTATTGTCGTTGCGTACTTCATATGTGAAGGTGGCATCCGTGGCGCCCGCAGCCGCCACACCCGTTATGTCGTCTGCAAGAATCACCGGAGTCAGCTCGATCGGTCCTTCATGCACGTCGACAGTCAGATCGTCGAGAATAAAACGCTTATCGACTGTCGTAGATGCCAAAGCGAACGTAAGCGCAGTCGTGGCATCCGCATTTTCGACGTAGACCGTAAAGAGAGCCGCTTCGCTCTTGTCCATTACTCCGCTGCTGGTATCGGTTGCCTGAGGCATGACGAGATCGCTTCCGCCTACGACCGTGCCCGTCGAAGCCGTTACGTTCAGCGCTTGATCCGCCTTCCAACCGTTGGCATAGAAAGTCACTTTCAGATTTTTGGTCCCTTCGATCAATTTCAACGCCGGAGTTGTTATAGTAGAAACCTCCTTACTGCTTCCCATTGCGACCGCCTCATAAAAAGTTCTGACTTTGTAACCCGTATTCGTATAGGGGTCTGTATAATAGTAAGCATAATCGGTAGGCGAAACCATCAATGAAAAATCTCTAAGATTTCCCGTCGCTTTGCTGAAATCATCGTAGAAAACGTGGGTGACCGTCGGTGCCGGCTGCCGAACTTTCGCAAGGTTCATCGGAATGGTAATCGGAGCATAGACGTTCGAAGCATCGATCGCCGTCGCTGTCACAAAGTCGTAACTGCCTTTGTCGGTCTTTACGGTAAACGTACCTCCGGCGTAGCTCTTCGGCGTGACGGCCAGATAGATGTAACCGGCCTTGTCGGCGGGTTTGGCTGCGGGAACGGCATAAGGCGTCGTCAATGTTACGGTAGCAGACTCCTTGTAGCCTGTATCTGTTGTCTTGCCCGTTTCCAGATTATAGATGTGCTGGCCGTTGAGCTTTTCGCCGCCGGCCGGCGTAAAGGTGATACTCTTCACCGCGTCGCCGTTATTCTCGGCATCGTAGATATTGAACGCGATCAGCGATGCGATCGGCGTGAAGGTCAGCACCGTATTCTGTCCCTCGGCGAGCGTCGCGCTGGCGTACATACCGACCATATTGCCGTTCAGCACGCCGGCTTCGGTCTGTGTCTGCGCATCCTCGATATAGAGCGAAACATTCTCGTACGTGCGATCTTTCTGCGACGAGAAATAGGGATAGTACGCATACACCTTCGTCGCCTTGGTGTCGATCTCGGCGGTGAAGTTGGTCGCGCCTTCGGCGTAGGTGCTCGACGCCACGTTCAGATCGGTCTTGACGTCGGTATAGAAGCCCAACTGGTCGCCCGCCGTCCATTTCATGCGTGTCGCGTCGCCGTTGAGCGTCGTACGCGACGAAACGATCTCGGCCGTGAAACCGCGTGTGGCCTTGGTTCCCGATCCGGGCAGTGCGTTATCGGATACGTCCTCCTTCGAACATCCGGCTAATGCCATTGCAGCTGCTGCAACGAGCATCAGAGTTTTTTGCATCTTTCTCATGATCTCCCGTTGTTTGGCCGTTATTCGAACTCTCCGTCGAGCGTTCCGCCCCACTCGTAGTCTTCCTTCGTGACTCCGTCCTGACTGTCGTAGAAAGCCTCGTTCGTCGTCGAACCGGCGAACCCCGATTCAACCGCGATGACGGTCTGTTCGAGATCGGGCGCGGCGTATGCGCGAACGCCCCCCCCCTTCAAATTAGTAGAATTTTCCATGATGCTATGTGTTTATAGGAAACATTTTACGAATCTGTTACAAAATTAACGTTTTTTCATTAACATGCAAGGGATAGCCGATATTTTTCTTTCATTCTTTTATTTTCCGGGACCTGCTTATCCGCAATATCTCCTCTGGCCTTTTTGTCGCCCGCCGACGGCGAGCAGCGGAGCTGCCGTGCCGATTGCCGACGAAAACCGTCGTTGCACGCAGCGCTCGGCGGTTTTCCGTTGTCGCACCGGATGCGGAAACGGATCGGAGGTGTCCGGCGGACGCTTTCGGCACGACTTTTCCCGAAAAAATATGACAGACAATGTTTTGCAGGAAAATCGCCCCCCCCCTCTCCGGACGCTGCAAGACAAAAAGAAAGCCGGAAACCCGCGAAGGTTTCCGGCTTCCCGTATCGTATTCGGCGATTATTTGCTCAACTCGGCAACCGATTTCTGTGCGGCGGCCACGTTGTCGCCGGCGGTCACCTTTTTGAGGGCTTCGATCGCCTGCGGCTTCATCTCCTTGGCGTTGTATGCCGCGCCGAGGATGAAATAGACGTCGCTCTTCTCGGTCTCGTCGGGCTGCGCAGCGGCGGCGGCCTCGCCCAGCTCGATTACCTTGGCGTAATCCTTCTTCGTGAGGTAAGCCTGCAAACGTATCTTCTGCGCCAATGCGTTGGCAGGGTTCTGTTCCAGCATCTTGTCGGCCATGGCGATGATGCCGTCCTGATCGTTGGCGGTCTGCAATTCGGCCACACGGTTGTTGGTATAGAGCGTCAGCAGGCGGTTCGCCTCGGCGGCATCGGCCTCGAACTTCGGGCCCTGCATCCCGGCGACCTTCTCCAGGATCTCCATTCCCTTGTCGTAATCCTTCAACTCGCAGTAGCAGGTTCCCAGCCACAAGGCCATCTGCGTATTCTTCGGATCGGCGGCATAGCCCTTGGCGAAAATCTCGGCAGCAGCGGCGTAATCCTTGTTGTTGAATGCCGTACCTCCCTGAGCCTGATAAACTTTCGCCAGAATCGTATTGGCTTTTTTCAGCGCAGCCACATTGCCGTAGAGTTCGGCGACCTCGGCCGCTTTCGACAGATTGGCGATCGCCTCGTCGTAATTGCCCTGCGCGGCCGCACGGGTTCCCATCCCCTGATAGCAGGTCGGCAGATACTTCTTCGCCGTCTCGACGCAGTTCAGTTCGGTGGCATCTTCCGAAGCCATGCCTTCGTCGATCACCTTCTGGAACAGCTTGGCAGCTTCGGGATAGTTTTTCGACTGCAACATCTCGGCACCTTTGTTATACGATGCGACGACACCTTCCTGCGCCGATACGATGCACACCGCGAAGAGAGCGGCGACGGATAAAAACAGCTTTTTCATCTTCTTTTGCAATTCTAATTTTATAAAGTTTTAAGTAATTCGCAACGAATCCGGTCCCTGTCGCAACGGCCCGAAACTCACCGTGTGCAGAGGGATGGGGCCGAATCGGAACGGTACACGGAAGACAAAATTATAATTTTTTTTCGTTCTCCGCAACCCCTCAGCGCAACTCTTTGAAAAATTCCTTCATCAGCGCTTCGCATTCGGCAGCCAATACGCCGCGCACGACGACCGTCCGCGGATGCAGCCGCAACCCCTCGACGGTCGTGTAGCCCCGCTTGGGATCGTCGGCGCCCCACACCACGCGAGCCGCCTGGCTCCATGCGATCGCGCCGGCGCACATCACGCACGGCTCGACGGTGACGTAGAGCGTGCAGTCGCGCAGGTACTTGCCGCCGAGCGTCGACGAGGCCGCCGTCAGCGCCTGCATCTCGGCATGGGCCGTGGCGTCCTGCAACGTCTCAACCAGATTGTGCCCCCGTCCCACGACGCGGTCGCCCGCCACGACGACGGCGCCGATCGGCACCTCCTCTCTTTTCAACGCCTGTCGTGCCTCGTTTATTGCCATGCGCATGAATTTTTCATCGCGCTGCTGCTGTGCTGCGCTGTCGTTGATCGATCCGTTCATAGTCCTCTCGTTCGCGGCAGGGCCGTGCGGCTGCGGCCCGATGCTGTAAAATGGTAGCTATATGCGACTTTACACCTTTACACCCTGCCGGATTCCGGGCCGCTGCACCCGGCCGACTGTCGGAGCGTTCGTGGCAGAGCCGTGTTTGCAGACCCCCCCCCGCCTTGGCGGGGACTTCGGACGAGGTCCGCTTCGGTAGTCGGGCTTTGGAGGAGCGGCGGTGTAAAATGGGATATGGTTACCTATAAAATTTTGCCTGCACTGCCGTTTTTCGTATAAATTTCGTACTTTTGTATCTTGCAACTGCAAGTACAAAGATAGCCAAACCGAGCAATAAATACAAATTATTATGTACAGAACCCATACATGCGGTGCGCTGCGTGCCGCGAACGTCGGCCAGACGGTGACGCTCGCCGGCTGGGTGCAGAAGGTGCGCAACTTGGGCGCCATGACCTTCATCGACCTGCGCGATCGCTACGGCCTGACGCAGATCGTCGTCGAGGAGCACTCGTCCGAAGAGACCCGCCGGACGGCTGCCGAACTGGGCCGCGAATTCGTCCTGCAAGTGACGGGCCGCGTCATCGAACGCGAGTCGAAGAATCCCAAGCTGCCCACGGGCGAGATCGAGATCGCGGCCGATGCGCTCGTGATCCTCAACCGCTCGGACGTTCCTCCCTTCACGATCGAGGAGGAGTCGGACGGCGGCGACGACCTGCGTATGAAATACCGCTACCTCGACCTGCGCCGGCCGCCGTTGCAGCGGGCGCTGATCCTGCGGCACCGGATGGCGCATGCCGTGCGCACGTTCCTCGACGGAGAGGGATTCCTCGAAATCGAAACCCCCTACCTGATCAAGTCCACGCCCGAGGGGGCGCGCGACTTCGTGGTGCCGAGCCGCATGAACCCCAACCAGTTCTATGCGCTGCCGCAGTCGCCGCAGACGCTCAAACAGCTGCTCATGGTGGCCGGTTACGACAAATATTTCCAGATCGTGCGCTGCTTCCGCGACGAGGATCTGCGCGCCGACCGTCAGCCCGAATTCACGCAGATCGACTGCGAAATGTCGTTCGTCGAGCAGGAGGACGTGCTGGAAGTGTTCGAGCGCTGGGCGAAGCATATGTTCCGCGAGGTGCTGGGCATCGACTTCGCCGAGCCGTTCCGCCGGATGCCGTGGATCGAGGCGATGGAAAAGTACGGATCGGACAAACCCGACCTGCGCTTCGGCATGGAGTTCCACGACGTGACCGGCCGTGTCAAGGGGCACGGGTTCGGCGTGTTCGACGATGCGGAGTACGTCTGCGGCTTCGCCGCTGCGGGATGCGCGGGTTACACCCGCAAGCAGATCGACGCGCTGACCGAGTTCGTCAAGCGGCCGCAGGTGGGTGCCAAGGGGCTGATCTGGATCCGCGTCGAGGCCGATGCCGTCAAGTCGTCGGTCGACAAGTTCTACACGCCCGACGAGGTGCGTGCCGTGGCCGAGGCGTGCGGTGCTGCGGCGGGCGATATGGTCTTCCTTATGTCGGGACCCAAGTTCCGCACGCTCACGCAGTTGTGCGCCCTGCGTCTGGAAGTGGCCCAGCAGCTCGGCCTGCGCGATCCCAAGCGGTTCGCTCCGCTGTGGGTCGTGGACTTTCCGATGTTCGAGTGGGACGACGAGACGCAGCGCTTCTACGCGATGCATCACCCCTTCACCTCGCCCAAACCCGAGGACGTGCCCTACCTCGAAAGCGACCCGGGCCGCGTGCGCGCCAACGCCTACGACTTCGTCTGCAACGGTACCGAGATCGGCGGCGGCTCGATCCGTATCCACGATCCCAAGTTGCAGGCCGCGATCTTCTCGTGTCTGGGCTTCACGCCCGAGAAGGCGCAGGAGCAGTTCGGTTTCCTGATGAACGCCTTCAAGTACGGCGCGCCTCCTCACGGCGGCTTGGCCTTCGGGTTCGACCGTCTGTGCTCGCTGTTCGGCGGCTCGGAGTCGATCCGCGACTACATCGCTTTCCCGAAGAACAATGCCGGCCGCGACGTGATGCTCGATGCACCGTCGGCCATCGACCCCGCGCAGCTCGACGAGTTGTACCTCGCGCTGAAAGCACCCGAAGCGAAATAGGCGGATGGAGACGGAGGTCATCCGGGAGAAGATTTGCGAGATCCGCGGTGCGCGCGTCATGCTCGACGCCGATCGGGCCGCTCTCTGCGGCAAAGAGCTTGCCGGCACAGACTCACAGAATTGAATGTCAAACCTTCAAAACGAAAAAACGATGATACGACTCAATGTATTTATCCGCACGACGGCGACCAACCGTGAAGAGACGGTCGCCACGGCCAAGGAACTGGTAGCGGCTTCGCTCAAAGACGCGGGCTGCGTCGCCTACGATCTGTTCGAGAGCGCCACGCGCCCCGACGTACTGATGATCTGCGAGACATGGAGCGACGCCAAGGCGCTCGCCGCCCATGAGACGACCTCGCATTTCACGACCCTCGTCCCGCGTCTCGACGAACTGGGTGAACTGAAACTCGAAAAGTTCGTCTTCTGACCGCACGGCATCCGAACAACCGGCCTGCGGCCAACCGCCACGAAAAAGCCTCCGACAACGGAGGCTTTTCGATTTCGACTATCTACGGCACCGAGTGCCGTAGATAGTTCGCCGTTGCCCATGCACTGGACAATAGCCTGTTTAAAAGTCCCTTTCATGCTCCTTGTTCTTGCAGACCTGCAATTTTGCACGGCGAAAATTGCGGATCGAACGACACTACCGTCACCCGCGCGTTTTCGCCGTACTTGACCTTTTGGTACTTTCGGGGCAAGCCAAAAGTACGAAGAATATATGCACGATCGGGAATCGGGGAAATTCCCGCTTCGGGAATTCGCTTGTAGCGTGTTCTACCGCCTTTTGGTGCCAAAAGGTGGCGCCAAAAGCATCCGACAGGGTGAAAAATCGGGGAGCTGTCTCCGGTTTCGCCCAAAACGCTGCGCGGACAAGCTCGCGCCCGCGTTTCTTAATGGCGGAACCGTCGCCGTTCCTTTTTCCCGATTTTTCACGATGCGGATTCGTCGTGCGCTTCGCGCAAAGTGATTTTCTATTTTGCGCAAGATGTCGGCCGCAAGTTTCGGGCATTCGCTTTGCCGTTCCGTGAAAAAAACGTACATTTGACTGCTCAACCGTTAGCTTATGTCGATTCCTTTGGCCGAACGCCTCCGTCCCCGCACGCTCGACGACTACATCGGGCAGGAGCATCTGGTGGGCGGCAACGGCGTTTTCCGCAAGTTTCTGGAGACGGGCAACGTCCCGTCGTTCATCCTCTGGGGGCCTCCGGGGGTGGGGAAGACCACGCTGGCTAAGATCGTGGCCACGGAACTCAAACGCCCCTTCTTCACGCTGTCGGCCGTTACGTCGGGGGTCAAGGATGTGCGCGAAGTGATCGAATCGGCCCGCAAGCAGCACTTCTTCAACACGCCGCCGCCGATCCTGTTCATCGACGAAATCCACCGTTTCAACAAGTCGCAGCAGGATTCGCTGCTGGGGGCCGTCGAGCAGGGTGTCGTGACGCTCGTGGGCGCCACGACCGAAAACCCTTCGTTCGAGGTGATTTCGCCGCTGTTGAGCCGCTGCCAGGTCTACATCCTGCGACCGATGGAGGACGCCCAGCTGCAACGGCTGCTCGACCGTGCGATCGCCACCGACCCCGAACTGCGCGAGCGGGGGATCGACGTGCGCGAAACGGAGGCGCTGTTCCGCTTCTCGGGCGGCGATGCGCGCAAGCTGCTCAATATTCTGGACATTCTGCTGGCGGCCAACGAGGGCCGGCTGACGATCACCGACCGGCTGGTCACCGACTGCCTGCAACAGAACATCGCCCTCTACGACAAGAACGGCGAACAGCACTACGATGTCATCTCGGCCTTCATCAAATCGGTGCGGGGCAGCGATCCCAATGCTGCGATCTACTACCTGGCACGGATGCTCGCCGGCGGCGAGGAGCCCCGCTTCATCGCCCGCCGGCTGGTGATTCTCGCCTCGGAGGACATCGGACTGGCCAATCCCAACGCCCTGCTGCTGGCCAATGCCTGCTTCGATACGGTGCACAAGATCGGTATGCCCGAGGCCCGCATTCCGCTGGCCGAAGCGACGATCTATCTGGCCACGTCGCCCAAGAGCAACTCGGCCTACATGGCTATCAACAAGGCGCTCTCCTTCGTCGAACACGACACGACGAACCGTCCCGTGCCGCTCCATCTGCGCAACGCACCGACCAAGTTGATGGATCAGGCGGGCTACGGCAAGGGATACAAGTACGCCCACGACTACGGCGGCTTCGCCGATCTGGAATTCATGCCCGAAACCCTCGTCGGCCGCCGTTTCTACGAACCGAACGCGCAGAACCCCGCCGAGGCGAAGATCGCCGAGCGCATCCGCCAACTGTGGAAAGGAAAATACTGAATCCCATGTTGAAAACAGCTGCCGTTCTGAATTTCCTGCTGGCCGCCGGACACGTGCTCTGCCTCTTCCGCCTCGACGCCGCATTCCGGCTCTACCGGATCGAACCGTTCATGGACCGGCTGGCAGCCTTGTGGCCGCCGATCCCCTATCTGATCACCCTCGGCGTCGCCTGCGGACTGACCGTATGCGGTCTTTACGCCCTTTCGGCCGCCGGCGCGATCCGCCCGCTGCCGCTGCTGCGCCCCGCCGTCTACGCGATCGGCGCCGTGTTCGCCCTGCGGGGCCTCGCCGGATTCGCCGCCATGAGTCTCGCCTGCGACTTCCGGTCGGCCGACCTCGCGGCAGCAGTCGTCGCGGGCGCGATCGGGGCGCTCTGCCTCGCAGGCGGACGCCGGGCATTCCAAACTTCCCGCACATGAAACACATCGGACTCATCTCGGACACGCACGGCACCTTCGACGACACGCTGCGCGGCTTTCTCACGGACGTCGACGAGATCTGGCACGCCGGCGACATCGGCTCGCTGGAACTGGCCGACCGCATCGCCGCCTTCAAACCTCTGCGGGCCGTCTGCGGCAATACCGACGGAGGCACGATGCGGCGCGTCTGGCCGCTGGTCGACTTCTTCCGGTGCGAAGAGGCGACGGTGCTCATGACCCACATCGGAGGCTATCCGCGCCGCTACGACCCGCGCATCCTCCCGCGCATCCGGTCGGCACGCCCCACGCTCTTCGTGGCGGGACACTCCCACATCCTGCGGATCATCTACGATCCGGTCTACCGACTGCTCCACCTCAACCCCGGCGGAGCGGGAAATTACGGCATCCACAAAGTCCGCACGGCGCTGCGTTTCGTCGTCGACGGCGCCGAGGTGCGCGACATGGAGATCGGCGAGTGGCCCCGGAGCACGGGAGCGCATCCCTGAATTCCGGATTTCGGTCTGCGGATGCTCGCTTCGTCGCGAAAAAATTCCCGCCGCACAATTGCGGCGGGAGTGTAAAAAGGATGGATGTGATCTGGTCGGTTCCGTGACCGGCGGATCAGTTCGTTTTCTGGCAACGAACCGACGAGGCCGACGCTCTGTTGAAAGCGTATTTTGCCGTTGCATAAGTGCCGTACATCGTATAGAACATCGCGGCATTCGAACCTTCCGCCGTACGCTGCCAGCATCCCATCGTTCCGTAAGCGCCTACATAGCCCAGTTTACCGGCGTCCTTGTCTCCCCAGCGATGGCCGCAAAGCGGGAACCAAGTCTTCGCACCGGAGTCCGTCGTATAGTACTTGCCGTCGCTGTTCGGCCCGTCGTCCACGTTGTACGAGGAGATATTGCCCCATGCGGCCTGATCCGGCACCCGGTAACCGGCGGGACATGGATCGTAATTCGTCTTCTTCCCTGCATTGTCCCACAAGGCGTCCTCGCCGGTGAAGAGCCAGTCCTTGTTGCCGTTGGGCGAGTTGAAAAGGAAGGTCGTCGGGTGCGCCGTCGCATAAGCTACCGTGCCTACCTGCTCGTCGCACTGCACGGCGATCCATGCCAACGATGCATGAGCCGGATTGACGATCGTCGATTCCCGTGCCCGCAGGAAGACGCCGTCGCCCGAATCTTCGTTCTTTTCGCCGCCGTAAAAGGGATCTTTGCGTCCCCATTGATAGAGTAGGCCGAAGGAGGCCGCCCCGTCTGCTTCCAGGGCGCTGGTCGCTCCGAGATTGCGATCCATCAATTCTCCTCCCTCGTCGTAGGCGAACAGCTCCGGCTGATCGGTCATCCATAGATGCCAGCTCCAAATCACCTCGCCCTTCGCATCGAAAGCCGCCAACACGGTATTGCCTTCCGTACCATCCGACGTGAAATGCACGATACCGTCTTTGTAGGAGACCTCGGAAACCAACGGGTTTCCCGCTGCATTCTTTGTCGACCACAGCCAGTCGACGGAAACAATTCCTTCGACGTCCGAGCCGTCGACCTTGCGCGTCGCAAACCGATACTCGTCGGCCTCCGTGACGATGAAGCAGTTGGCATACGCCTCCGAAGCCGTCAAATCGATCGATTCATCGACGGGGGGGGGAACTACGGGCCCGTCGTTTTCGTTGTTTTCGTCGTCGCAAGCCGCCAATGCGACGGAAAGACACAATGCGAACGACCATGCCGCACGAACACACTTTGTTCTCATAAACTCTTAATTCGATTTGAAAAGATGATTAGATGCACCAAATATAACGATTTTTTCATTTCAGTTTCCTTTTCGGCTATTTTTTGATGGATTCTTCGCCCGCTTCGCCGTTGGCCGAGCGGTGCGAAACGCCGTTGAAACGCTCCGGAAGGCATCGTGGAAGATCCCGTACACCTTCCGGCCCGCTGCCTCGACGAAACGGAATACTTTGGTGCAGCGTGTTGATATACAGTTTTATAATAGAATGCGGCGCGTTTCGATTGCCGGTTATCTCCCAAATTGTCATATTATTTATTAATAAGTTTAATATTTCTATAAGAATACACAATATCGCCTCTCCGCAAAGCGTTTTGTCAGCGAATTATTAGACGACGAATTTTATGCAGACCAAGATTTCAAAGACGCTCGAAGGGCTGATCGCCCGCACGGCGTTCGACACATCGAAACAAGAAGAGACCCGTTGGTTGAAGGATCGCTTGCTGCTCGAGATTGTACGGGAGGAGGGATCGTTGGCCTATCAATTGCTTTCAGCCCGTCTCAAGGACTGGGAACTATATCAGGTTCGCCTGCGCATCGAACGCGATTTGCAGGAGCGTACCGACGGCCCGGCCGGAAATCCCGAAGAGTTTTACGTTCAGTTCGCGAACGAGTTGCGCAAACGTTATCGTACTGCTCCCAGCGTCTCTACGGCCCACGCCTTACATGCCATCATCAGCGACGAGCAGACGATCGGCGCGCACGTATTGGAAATGTACCACATCACGCCGGCCGTCGTCGAGGACGAAATCCGCCGCATGAGCGCGGCCGACGAACCGCGCGCCGAGCTGCACGTCCGCCTGCTCGACTACTCCGAGCAGGGACAGCGGCCCGCCGAAGGCAGCCGGATGCTCGACAAGTTCGGCGTAGACCTGACCCGGCAGGCGCGTGAAGGGAAAATCGACCCCGTGATCGGCCGCGAATGCGAGATCGAGCGCGTGGTGCAGATCCTCTCGCGCCGCAAGAAAAACAATCCGATCCTGATCGGCGAAGCGGGCGTGGGCAAGAGCGCCATCGTCGAGGGGCTCGCGCTGCGGATCGCAGCGGGGGACGTTCCCTACACCATCGCGGGCAAGCGGCTCTATTCGCTCGACGTCTCGTCGCTGGTGGCGGGCACGAAGTTCCGCGGCGAATTCGAGGAGCGGATGCAGCAACTGCTCGACGAGCTGCGCAAAGCCGACGACACGATCATCTTCATCGACGAGATCCACACCATCGTCGGCGCGGGGTCGACTCAGGGAAGTCTCGACACGGCCAATATCCTCAAACCGGCGCTTGCGCGCGGCGAGTTGCAGACCATCGGCGCCACGACGCTCGACGAGTACCGCGAGAACATCGAGAAGGACTCGGCGCTCGAACGCCGCTTCCAGCGCGTGCTGGTCGAACCGACCTCGTGCGAGGAGACGCTCCAAATTCTGCGCAACATCGCGCCCCGCTACGAGGCGCACCACAAAGTCCGCTACACGGACGAGGCGCTCGAAGCGTGCGTGACGCTCACGAACCGCTATATCACCGACCGCTTCTTCCCCGACAAGGCCATCGACGTGCTCGACGAGGCGGGGTCGCGGATGCATCTGCAAACGGCGCGCGAACCGGACACGCTGCGCGAAATGGAGGCCGCGCTGGCCTCGGCCTGCGAGGAACGCCGCGAAGCGGTCCGCCAGCTCGTCTACGAAAAGGCGGCCGCAGCACGTCTGCGGGAGCTGGCGCTGCGTTCGAAACTGGACGAGAGCCGCGCCGAGTGGCAGCGGTCGCTCGAAAGCCATCCGGCGGAGATCCGCGCCGAACACATCGCGCAGGTCATCACTTCGGCGACGGGCATCCCGATCGAACGGATCACGACGGGCGAGCTGGGACGCCTGCGCGGACTCAAAGACTACCTCGCCGGCCGTGTCATCGGACAGGATGCCGCCGTGGAGAAGGTGGCGCTCTCGATCCAGCGCTCGCGCGCCGGACTCAAAGACGAGAACCGCCCGATCGGCGTCTTCCTCTTCGTCGGCCCGACGGGCGTCGGCAAGACGCTGTTGGCCAAGGAGCTGTCGAAATGGCTCTTCGACGAACGGCGCGGACTGATCCGCATCGACATGAGCGAGTACGGCGAGAAACACAACGTCTCGCGCCTGATCGGCTCCCCTCCGGGCTACGTCGGTTACGGCGAAGGCGGCCAGCTCACCGAAGCGGTACGCCGCCAGCCCTACGCGGTGGTGCTGTTCGACGAGATCGAGAAGGCGCATCCCGAAGTTTTCAACGCCATGCTCCAAATCTTCGACGAAGGACACCTTACCGACGGATCGGGCCGCAAGGTCGATTTCCGCAACACGGTCATCATCATGACCTCGAACGTCGGTTCGCGCGCCGCCGTGCAGCGAGCCGTACAGGTGGGTTACTCCACCTCGTCGAAGACGGTCGTCGAGCAGGCCGCACCGCAGATCGAGTACCGCAAGGCGCTCGAACGCACCTTCGCGCCGGAGTTCCTCAACCGCATCGACGACATCATCGTCTTCCGCACGCTCACGCTCGAAGACGTGGAACGCATCGTCGAGCTGGAATTGCGCCGCCTGCTGGCCCGCACGCAACGGCTGGGCTACAAGGTGGAGATCTCGGCCGAGGCGAAACGCCGGCTGGCGGTCATGGGCTACGAGGCGCGCTACGGCGTGCGGTCGCTCAAACGGACGTTGCTCGACAATGTCGAGGAACCGCTCTCGACGCTCATCATCGAAGGCCGCGTCAACGAAGGCGCCAAAGTAAAGATTCTCCCCGCAAAGGCGGGCGTTACGCTCAAAGTGGCGTAACTCCGCCGGCAGATGACGTGTACGCCCCGAAATGCTTCCGTGTTTCGGGGCGTTTTTTTACGTCGCCGCCCGCTGCTTTTCGCTGTGCTTGATCTTTTGGTGCTTTTGGATCAAGCCAAAAGCACGGAAGAAAGAATCTAAGAGAATTTTTTTTCGATCGATCCTTCGGGAAACAATCCTGCCCCTCCGATTGTGCGTCTCCTGCAAGGAGCGGATTTACCACCTTTTGTCACCGAAAGGTGGTGCCAAAAGTGTCCGCCAGGCGAAAAGCTGCGGGAAACTCACAGCGCCTCGCTAAAACGGGCGCCTGTCGCGGGTTTGCAAGCAAACCGGCTCCGTTTTTTAACGCTCGTCGCTGCTCGTTTCTTTTTCCGCACTTTTCGCAATGCGGAGACTGTTGTGCGCTCCGCGCAACGATGATTTTGATTTCTTTTTACTCAGTTTTAGCAGGCCTCCGGCCTGCGGGATCGCACTGCGAAAATAGCGGAAGCAGTGACGGCACCGGCGCGAGCGCCCGAAGCAATCGTGATTAGTTATTTCTCACGCAGGGCCCTACGCAAATTGGCTGTGTTGCCGATTCTGCGGGTCGGAGCCTGCGGAGCACGCCCCCCCCCAGCGGCGAGCCTCCGCCCGCGGAGGCTTCGGCCCGCGCGGCGCCACATGGCGCCGCAGTGTTGCGGCGGTAGATAATACTCCGCCTCGGCAATCGCGAATAAAATTGGCTTTGTTCTCGGCTTAATCGTTCTTCGGCTGCGCCTTGGATACTTCGCCTCGGAAAAAATGCAAGCGAACTTGCTTTTTTCTCTCGGCTTATTCGTATCTTTGCGGCCCTATGTACAGTTTTTCGCGCTATAAGGAACAATATCGGGCCAATCTGAAACTGGCCCTGCCCGTCGTGTTGTCGCAGGTAGGGCAAATTCTGGTGCAGTTCGCCGACAACGCCATGGTGGGACAGTTCGGCGGCGACGATCCGCTGCCGCTGGCCGCCGTGTCGTTCGGCGGCGCGGTCTTCTTCATCCTCTTCGTCACCGGAATGGGGCTGACGCTGGGGCTGACCCCGCTCGTGGGCGAGCGGTTCGCGCAGGACGACAAGCGCGGTGCGGCGGATTATCTCAAAAACGCCATGATCTTCTACTCCGTGCTGGGTTTTCTGATCGCCGCCGTGCAGCTGGCCGTCATTCCGCTCATGTATCGCATGGGACAGCCCGCCGAGGTGGTCGACCTGGCGATTCCCTATTACAGGCTCATGGCTTTCAGTATGCCGGCCGTCATGCTCTTCTTCGCGTTCAAGCAGTTTCTCGAAGGGGTGGGCAACACCGTCGTGTCGATGGTGATCGTCGTCGGATGCAACCTGATGAACGTCGTGCTGAACTGGGTCTTCATCTTCGGACATTGCGGTTTCGAAGCGATGGGAGCGACGGGTGCGGGCGTGGCGACGCTCATTTCGCGCATCGCCATGCCGCTCGTCGCCATTTGGTATTTCTACCGCCGCAAGCGTCTGCGCGAGTATGCCGCGCTGCTGCCCGAAGTGCGTTACTCGCGCCGCTCGGTGCGGCAGCTGGTGCGCATGGGCGTGCCGATTTCGGGACAGATGTTCCTCGAAGCGTCGGCCTTCGTGCTGACGGGCATCATGATGGGGTGGTTCGACGCCGTGGCCATCAGCGCCAACCAGATCGCGCTGACGATGGGCAATTTCGCCTTCATGATCGTCACGGCCGTAGGCGCGGCGACGACGATCCGTATTTCGCATTGCTACGGCGCGCGGCGGTTCGACGAACTGGGCCTGGCAGCCAGGGCGGCGCTGCATATCGTCATCGCATGGAACCTTTTCGCCGCCATGGTGTTCGTCACTTTACGGCAGACGATTCCCTATATTTTCACCACCAACGCCGAGGTGGTGTCGCTTGCCTCGTCGATGCTCGTCCTGATCGCCCTCTACCAACTGCCGGACGGCATCCAGAACATCTCGGTAGGGGTGCTGCGCGGCGTGCAGGACGTGAAGATCATCATGCCGCTGGCGTTGGCCGCCTACTGGGTGCTGAACCTGCCGGTGGGGTATCTGTGCGGGTTCACGCTGGGGCTGGGGCCGTGGGGGCTCTTCATCGGCTATTTCGTGGGGCTGACGACGGCCGCCGTGCTCTACCTGCTGCGCATCCGGCGGGACGTGCGGATGCTACGGCAATCCGGTTCGGTCCGCCCGTAGCGTGTCCGTCTAAACCGAGGTCAGCGGCATGGCGGCCCCGTTTCTGGGAAGGGGGGGGGGAATTCCCGTGTCGTATCGATCCGCCGTGCATTGAATCCGTCGTTCCGTCCGATGCGGTAGATGCTTCCGCAGATGAAGAGCAGCGTGACGGAGAGCAGCGCCAGAATCGCGAAGATGAGCGTCAGCCGCGTGCGTTGCGGCAGCGCGTGGAGGTAAAGGTCGAAATGCTCGCCCTGACGACGGGCCCATGTGCCGATGCGGCGGAGGTTTTCTTTCATGCGTTCGGATTTTTCAGAGTCGCCTGCGTTCGGGACATATTGCCGCCGAGCGCTCCGATACGCTTGCAAAAGTAGGCAATACGGATTATATATGATACGAGCAAAGGCGTAAGAACTGTTCCGGCCGGCGCGTTTGGTGTTCCGTTCGGTCGGGCGGAGGCGATCCCTGCCGGTTCCCGCCGGAACGCGCGGATGAAACGGCTGCGGCCATGCCGATGCGGGCGCGAAGCGACGGGGATTGCGGAAAGAAATTGCGATTCCGTCGAAAAATGATTATATTTGCAGATAAAACACGAAAGAATGTCCTGCAATTGTAAAAACAGACCGGAGATCGGCCGCGGCGCCGCCTTCTGCAACTGCGGAGAGGAGTGCCGCGCGACCGTCTGCGAAGGGTGCTTCAAGCTCCATGAGACGCAGTGGCTCGCCGATTATCCCGATCATGTTCCGACCGATATATTCGAGGTGCGCTTCAAGAACACGCGCCGTTCCTTCTATCAGAACGTCAACAACCTTCCGCTCGAAACGGGCGACATCGTCGCCGTGGAGGCCTCGCCGGGGCACGACATCGGCATCGTCTCGCTTACGGGCGACATGGTGGCCAAGCAGATGAAGCGCACGGGGTTCAATCCCTACAACGGGGAGTTCAAGAAGATCTACCGCAAGGCCAAGCCCTACGACATCGAACGCTGGCAGGAGGCCATTGCGCTCGAACACGAGACGATGATCCGTTCGCGGCAGATCGCCGCCGACATGGGGCTGAACATGAAGATCGGCGACGTGGAGTATCAGGGCGACAAGATCAAGGCGATCTTCTACTACATCGCCGACGAGCGCGTCGATTTCCGCGAACTGATCAAGGTCTTCGCCGAGCAGTTCCACATCCGCATCGAGATGAAGCAGATCGGTGCACGGCAGGAGGCGGGCCGCATCGGCGGTCTGGGAGCCTGCGGCCGCGAGCTGTGCTGCGCGTCGTGGATTTCGAGCTTTTCGAGCGTCACGACCAACACCGCGCGGATGCAGGAGTTGTCGCTCAATCCGCAGAAACTGGCCGGGCAATGCTCGAAGCTCAAATGCTGTCTGGCCTACGAATACGATACCTATGCCGATGCGCGGCGCGATTTCCCGCGCGTGAAGGAGCCTTTGCATGCGCTCGACGGCGAATATTACCTCGTCAAAAGCGATATTCTGGCGCGCACGATGCAGTTCAGCAGCAGCAAGGATGCGCTGGTGAACGTCACCACGCTTTCGGTCGAGCGCGTGAAGGAGATCCAGGCGCTCAACCGTGCCGGCAAGAAGGTCGACCGGTTGCTCGCCGAGCAGGACGTTCCGGCCGCCGCGGAGGAACCGACCTATCGTTCGGAGGAGGACAGCATCACCCGTTTCGACGGCAAGCGCCGCAACAACAAGCGCCGTCGCGGCGACCGGAAGGGCCCGACGCGCGACAGGGCGGCCGAAGGCGCTGCGGGAGCGGAGGTCGCAGCCGGATCGGAAGCCGGCGCTTCGGATCGGGGACAACGGGGTGCGCGTCCCGTCCGCAATCCGCAAAAAGGCGGCGGTTCGGTCAGCGGCGGCGGTGAAAACGGTGCGTCGCAGGGCGGCGAACGGCCGCGTGGGGAGCGTCGCTCCGGACGTCGCGGAAACGGCGGCCGCAACGGTGAAAACCGCGGCGGTGAAGGTCGCAACGGCGACGGTCGCGGCGAGCGCAGCCGGCAGGGCGGCCGCTCCAATCGCGGCGGCAGTCAGGGAAATGCCAACGGTCCGGCGTCGGGCCCTTCGGGGGAGAACGGCGGCGGCAAGGGCGATAAGGAGTAATGGACCGAAACGGGACGGGCGCGGATGCGTCCGTCGCTGGACGAATCCGCCTGCGAGGGCGGATTCTTGACTGAGAGGCGCAGATGAAAGGGGCGAAACGGATTCTTCGTGCGGGATTGCTGCTGGCGTTGCTGCCGGCGGCCGGTTGTCTTTCGCCGCATCGGAGTGCGGTGGCCGATGTCGATCCGCTCGGATGGCGGGAGGCCGCGGAGGTGCGTTTTCCGAATGCCGATACGCTCGCGGTATGCGACCTGTGGCTCGTCGTGCGTTACGACGCGGCCTTCGCGGGCGGGCCGGTCGATCTGGAAGTGACGACCGTCGCGCCCGATTCGCTCCGCGCGACGGAGCCTTTCACGCTGCGGCTCGCCCCCTCGCGCGGGCCGTCGCCGCTGCTGTGCGATACGGCGGTACTCTACCGGCGGCGTGCGGTGCTTCGCTGCGCGGGCGACTACCGGATGACGATCCGTCCCTGCCGTCCGGTACGCGGCATCGAGGCCGTGGGGGTTACGATTGAAAAAAGCATTTGACGATCATGGGAAAAGATAAGTTGAAGAAATTCGCCGAGAACAAGACGTTCCGCTGCCTCGTTCAGCCCGAATTCGACGAGATTTTCGGCAAGGATCATCCGCTCAAAGGGCGCTGGCACGCCGATTTCTTCCGCAACGACCGCCCGATCGTGCTCGAACTGGGGTGCGGCAAGGGCGAGTATACCGTCGCGCTGGCGGCCGACGATCCCGCGCGCAACTACATCGGGGTGGACATCAAGGGCGCACGCATGTGGCGCGGCGCGAAGACCGCTACCGAGCAGGGGATGGACAACGTGGGATTCCTGCGCACGCGCATCGAGTTCATCACGTCGTTTTTCGCGCCGGGCGAGGTGTCCGAACTGTGGATCACTTTCCCCGATCCGCAGCTCAAAACGCGGCGTGCCAAGAAACGTCTCACCGCACCGCCCTTTCTGGCCTGTTATGCGCAGCTGCTCGCACCGGGCGGCTGGATCAACCTCAAAACCGACTCGCAGCACCTCTACCGCTATACGGGCGAGGTGATCCGCCGCTGCGGACTGCGCTGCGCGGTCTCGAATCCCGACATCTACGGTACGGGATACGCCGACAAGGTGCTTTCGATCAAGACGGCCTACGAACAGATGTTTCTCGATCGCGGCCTGCCGATCACCTATACCCGCTTTACGCTGGACGACACCGTGCGCTTCGACTGGTTCGACTGGGAGGAGGACGACAAGCTCAAATGCGAAAAGGACTGCGAGGAGGCGCGCAGGAAGTGAACGCTGCGGAGTGGGCGGGAGAGCTTCGCGCCCGGCGGCTTTCCGTCCGGCGTGGCGCGCAGGGACGGCTTCCCGCCGTGCTCCTGAAACGTTGAACCCGACGAGTTGAACCGAAATTTGAGAAACAAACTGATATTCGGAGCGGCCGTATTGCTGCTGGCTGCCTGCGGCGGGGAGTATGCGCCCCGCACGGGCGACCTGCTGTTCCAGCTCACGGCGGCGGAGGGGATGACCGATGCCATCGTGGCGGCGACGGAGCGCGGCGGGGCCGTGACCTTCTCCCATGTGGGAATCGTCGAAGCGACGGCCGGCGGCGCGTTCGTCGTCGAGGCGGTCGATACGAGTGTGCGGCGCACGCCGCTCGGGGAGTTTCTGGCCCGTTCGGCGCGGCGCGGCGGGCGGCCGATAGCAGCCGTCGGACGGGTGCGCGGTGCGGACAGCACGGTGGTGCAGCGTGCGTTGCGACGTGCGCACGAGCGGCTGGGACTTCCCTACGACGACGAGTTTCTGCCCGCCAACGGCAAACTCTATTGCAGCGAGCTGGCGTGGGAGTGCTTCGTGGCGGCCGACGACTCGACGCATCTGCTCCGGAGCCGGCCCATGACCTTCCGCACGGCCGACGGCGAGCTGCCGGCCTATTGGTCGGAGCACTTCGCCGCGCTGGGGATGCCCGTTCCCGAAGGCGTGGCGGGAACCAATCCCAACGACATGGCGCACGATCCGGCCGTCGAGATCGTATGGCGTTACTACGACGAATAGTCGCGCAGTCCCGTAATCCTGAAACTGCCTGCTGAATAAAGGAGACTTTTACTCGTTTGCTGCCCGTGCCGTCGCTTCCGGCGTGCGGCAGTAGTTCGGAGACGCCGGCAGACCGTACGGGTCGCTGCGGAGCTTCGGAATCCGGCCGTGTTCTTCTGGATCGGCGCATCGGACGTCTCGTTCCTGCTGCCGCTGCTCGACTGGCGGCAGCGCCAGGCGGAGTGCCGACGGAGCGAACGAAGGGGCGTCCCGCACGGGACGCCCCTTCGTTTTACGATGGCGGGATCGTTATCGGTCGGCGTAGAGCACCTGCGCCAATGCATCCAGTCCCGCTTCGCCCGGGAGTTCCGGATAGGCCGCTCGCAATGCACGGGCGAATTCGTCGGCCGTCCCGTTTGCGGCCAGCAGTCGTTTCACGCATTCCAGATAGTCGATCTTGAAGCGCACGGCATCGGCCCCGGCCGCTCCGCCGTGTCCGCCGATGAAGAGCTCGGCGCCCGATGCGAGCGCCCGACGGGCCTCGGCAATCTCGGCGTCGACGGCTGCCGGCGAGGAGATTTGCAGGGAATTCGCGTGTGCCTTCGCAGGAGCCCAGTGGGTGTAGCAGACCTTGCCGCCGATGAGGATGCTCGCGGCGGGAAAGTCGGTCGCGGCGCCGCGGTCGAAACGGAACGGAATCCCCGCCCACCGCTGCGTAGTGCCGAAGGCCACTTCGTCCGTCGCTCCCGTCGGCCGATCGACGATCGCGTCGCCGAAGGTCTGCGCGAAGTTCCGCATCATGCCGTCGTAGACCGCATCCTTCGTGAAGGCGGGCATCCCTGCGGGCATGACCGTCGCGTGGTCGCCTGTCCCGCCCACATGGTAGTCGGCGATGCGCGCTTCGACGGGCTTGCCGAGCGCGTCGAGGTAGGCGTCGTATTCGGCGACGTTTTCGCGGAACAACGGCTGTTCCAGCGTGACGACCGCCTGCGTTCCCTCGACGATGTAGCTTGCGTCGCCGAGTGCGTCGTTGGTGTGGTAGACATGCAGTCTGAAATTGTCGAAATCGTGTGTTTCGAATGTTCCTTTCGTCTGTGCCATAGCTGTAATCGTTAACAATGTCGATAAAATAGCGAATCTCTTTTTCATCTTGTCCGGATTTATAGGTTTCGAAAAGTTATTCGGTTACTTTTCGAGTGCAAATATAGTCCGACGGATCGTACGTGTCAAGTAGATACGCGAATGTCAGATAGTTACCTCAGGGTAACGATCGCTGGGCGTGAACGGATTGACTGGCGAATTTTTTTGGATTTTTTCCGCCTCCCGCAAAAACGCCCCGATCGCCGTCACCCGGTGCTTTTCGCGGTGCCTGATCTTTCGATGCTTTTGGATCAAGCCAAAACGCAAGAAAAATCTATGAGAAGAAAAATTTCTCGATCGATGCTTCGGGAAGCGCCCCGATCCTTCGATTCGGCGTTTTTTATTTGCGGCGTAAAGTAGTTTTACTTACTTTTGTAAACCGGAACGGGGCAGCCGATCGGCGTGGCGGCGCGGGTTCGTCGTGCGGCAGGGCTGCCGATAATCATGAAACGAATACAGACTATGGACAGAACGACCGTACAGGACGCCCTGAACCCCGATTGCCCGATCCGCAACGTGTTGGCGCGTATCGGCGACAAGTGGTCGCTGTTGGTGATCGTCACGCTGAGCGGTGCGCGGACGATGCGTTTCGGCGCATTGCAGCGGGCGATTCCCGACATTTCGCAGAAGATGCTGAGCGTGACGCTGCGCACGCTCGAAGAGGACGGTTACCTCACGCGGCAGGTTTATCCCGAAGTCCCGCCTCGGGTGGAGTACAGCCTTACGTCCCGCGCGCAGTCGCTGCTGGCGTGCATCGATCCGCTCGTCGCGTGGGCCAATGCGAATATGGCCGATATCCTCAACGACCGCAAGGCTGCGCACGGGGAGCGGTGACGAGACGGCGCGATCCGTTCCGGTGCGGAACCGGCGACCGGCGAACCACGACGCCCCGCTCTGCTGCTATTTCTTGCAGCAGGGCGGGGCGTCGCGTTCCGGGGTGCGCTGTACTCGAAATGCCTTCCGCAGTTACCGCTGCCGGAACTCGAAGGTGAACTGGTTGCCCTCCTCCGTGAGCCAGGCGTGCTGCCGCGTCGTGGGCGAGAGGGCGAACAGGGGCGAATAGGTCATCACGCGTACCGTGCGGCCGTCGGGGAGAAATTCCAGAATGCGGATCCAGCCGTCGCCGCCGTTGCCCTCGTACCCGCCGCCCATCGACTGCGAGTCGAAGAGCATCTGGTGGACGGGACGGCCTGCGCTGTTGGCATCCGTGCGGAATCCCCAGCCCGATACGTGGCCGCAGAGCACCAGTTCGATGTTCGAGGCGGGGTAGACGAGTTTCCGCCAGATCGCTTCGCCCTGATTGGCGTCGGGCAACTCCTGTTTGAATTTGGTGATCTTGCCGTTTTTGACTACCGGCTCGTAACTGGTGACGCGCACCGGATCGCCCGCGATGCGTTCGCTCTCGGCGTTGAGGTAGGAGTGCGTCATCAGCACTACGCGGTGATTGCGGTACTCTTCCAGCCCCACGATGCGGCGCGCCCAGCCGATCACCGTGTCGCGGGGTGCGAATTCGAGGTTGAGGAAGAGGTAGTCGATCCCTTCGGGGCTCCGCAGCTCGAAGGCGGCGTTCTCGACGGCGTGATTGCCCTGTGCGTCCAGACCGTACTGGCTGAGCATCCGCCGGTTGAGGGGGTTCTTGTCGACGGGGAAATACTCGCCGATATGGGTGCGGCGGTCGCCCGTGTGCGTGTAGGTGTAGTCGTGGTTGCCGGTGGCCGTCATGTAGGGAACCACTCCGTCCAACTGCGAGAAGGCGCGGGCCGTAGCCTCCCACTGCTTGTGCGACGACTGGTCGCCCGAGTAGCCGTTGCTGATGCGGTCGTTCTGCTCGACCAGATCGCCCACGCAGAGCACCAGTTTGGTGTTGAGCGCTTCGGCGTGTGCGGCGATCCAGCTGGTCATGATCTCCATGATCGGCTGGTTGCATGCCTTTTTGGCGTAGCCTTGCAGGTCGGGAAGCAGGACGACGGTCCACGAATCGGGATCGGAGAGGGCGGGTTCGCTGAATTTCTCCTGTGCCTGTGCCGGCACGAGGAGTGCTCCGAACAGTGCTGCGAGCAGCAGCCGGGCGAGGAAAACTCTTCTGAACATGGTTTTATCGGTTTGTAGTGGGTTTCGACAGGGTTTCCGGTCGCACGATCGCCGCGGCGGTTACGCCACGCTCTGCATCTCGATGAGCTTGGAGTAGATGCCGCCGCGCGCCATCAACTCCTCGTGCGTACCCTGCTCGGCGATGCGGCCGTGGTCGATGACGATGATCTTGTCGGCGTTGTGCACCGTGGAGAGCCGGTGGGCGATGACGATCGACGTGCGCCCCTTCAACAGCGAGTTGAGCGCATCCTGCACCAGCTTTTCGCTCTCGGTGTCGAGTGCCGAGGTCGCCTCGTCGAGGATCAGGATCTCGGGATTTTTCAGCACCGCGCGGGCGATCGACAACCGCTGCCGCTGGCCGCCCGACAGTTTCATGCCGCGGTCGCCGATGTTGGTCTGGTAGCCCTTGTCGGTCTCCATGATGAAGTCGTGGGCGTTGGCTACCTTGGCCGCGGCGACGATCTCGTCGTGCGTGGCGTCGAGTTTTCCCAGCGAGATGTTGCCCTCGATCGTATCGTTGAAGAGGATCGTATCCTGTGCCACGACGCTCATGTGGGCGCGCAGGCTCTCCTGCGTGTAGTTGCGGATCGACGTACCGTCGATCAGGATGTCGCCGCCCTGGATGTCGTAGAAGCGGGGAATCAGTTCGCTGAGCGTCGACTTGCCGCCGCCCGAAGGTCCTACCAGCGCCACGGTCTCGCCCTTGCGGATCGTGAAGCTCACGCCGTCGATCACCTCGCGGTTGCCGTCGTAGGAGAAGCGCACGTTGCGGAATTCGATCCCTTCGTGCAGGCCGTCGAGCGTGCGGGCGTCGGGGGCGTCGGGCACCTCGGTTTTGGTGTCGAGCAGCATGAGGATGCGCTCGCCGGCGGCGACGCCCTGGTTGATGTTGGCGAACTGGTCGATGAACGAACGCACGGGGCGCGTGATCTGCGAGAACATGGCGATGAAGGCCACGAACTCGCCGGCGTTGAGCGAGCGGTTGATGACGAGCATACCGCCGAAGACGAGGATCACGCCGACGGCCGAGATTCCCAGAAACTCGCTCATGGGCGATGCCAGCTGCTGGCGGCGCGCCATCGAGAGGAGCAGCCGCGAGAACTCGGCGTTGATGTCGTAGAATTTCTGGCGGATGTAGTTCGTGGCGTTGTAGCCCTTGATGAGCTTCACGCCCGACAGCGACTCGTCCAGGACGCTCACCATGTCGCCCATGCGCTGCTGGCTCTGCATGGCGGGGTGGCGCAGTTTCTTGACGATGCTGCCGATGATGAGTGCCACGAGCGGCAGGAAGAGGATCGAGAAGACCGACAGTTCCCACGAGATGGAGAACATCGCCACCAGATAGCCGATGATGAGGAACGGTTCGCGGAAAGCTACTTGCAGCGTGTTGGTGATGCAGAACTGCACGACCATCACGTCCTGCGTGATGCGCGACATGATGTCGCCCTTGCGCTGCTCGCTGAAAAATCCGACGTTGAGGTTGATGACGTTGTCGAACAGTTCGTTGCGCATCCTTTGCAGCGTGCGCGTGCGCATGTTCTCGACCGTCCATGCCCCCAGGTAGCGGAAGGTGTTCGACAGCAGGTTCATCAGCACCGTGACCGTGGCCAGCAGGATGAGCACGTACATGGGGTTGTACTCGCCGAAGACCGAGGTGTAGGCGTAGCGCAGCCATGCGCTGAGCGACGCCTCGTCGAAAGCGAATTCGGGACGGACGTAGAGCGGCTCGAAACGGAACTCGGGGTCGAACATCGCCTGGATGATCGGGATGAGCATGATGTAGTTGACCGTATTGAACAGCGCGTGGAGGATCGAGTAGATGAAATAGGGGACGGCGTATTTGCCGATGGGGCGCACGAACGTGAGCAGGCGGAGATATATCTTGAACATGTGAGGTCGAAATCTTCGTTTGTCCGCAGACCCGATACGGACGTGCCCTTCGAAGGGGGTTCCGCCGATCGTTTCGCCGGTCGGGCCGCGATGGTTTTTCCGTGTGCAAAGATAGAAATAAAATTCGGATTCCCGCCATTCGGGTCTTCTTTTCAGCCGCTTCGCCGTTCTTTGCGGTGTTTTTCGATCGGCGGAACGGTTGAAATCGGAATAATTTTCCTAAATTTGCCGACTGAACCGTTGATTCGTAAAATCTTTCGATATATGAAGTTCAAGGAGTACAAACGACTCGATCTGCCGCAGCTGGCGGCCGACGTGCTGGCACAGTGGGATGCGGAAGACACCTTCCACAAGAGCATTTCGACGCGCGAGGGGCATCCGGCATTCGTCTTTTACGAGGGGCCGCCCTCGGCCAACGGACTGCCGGGCATCCATCACGTCATGGCGCGCACGATCAAGGACATCATCTGCCGCTACAAGACGCAGCAGGGCTATCTGGTACACCGCAAGGCGGGATGGGACACCCACGGCCTGCCCGTCGAGCTGGGCGTGGAGAAGAAGCTCGGCATCACGAAGGAGGATATCGGGACGAAGATTTCGATCGAGGAGTACAACCGCACCTGCCGCGAGGCGGTCATGGAGTTCACGGGAGTGTGGGAGAACCTGACGCGCCGCATGGGCTACTGGGTCAACATGGACGATCCCTACATCACCTACGACAACAAGTATATCGAGACGCTGTGGTGGCTGCTCAAACAGCTCTTCGACAAGGGGCTGCTCTACAAGGGCTACACCATCCAGCCCTA
>CDTY01022400.1_pt1 | contig 25324 bp, 23 predicted proteins | sample 557731 | NCBI WGS metagenome assembly CDTY01 (sample SAMEA3182101, study PRJEB8094) | gut metagenome | biome: human; feature: gut; material: Stool; isolation source: human stool | place: Canada | collected 2013-02-12
CCCTGCTCGCCCTGAGGACCCTGCTCGCCCTGGGGGCCCTGCTCACCCTGGGGGCCTTGCGGACCCTGAGGACCCTGCTCGCCCTGGGGGCCTTGCTCACCCTGCGGGCCTTGCTCGCCCTGAGGACCTTGCGGACCCTGAGGGCCTTGCTCACCCTGGGGGCCCTGCTCGCCCTGAGGACCTTGCTCACCCTGGGGGCCCTGCTCGCCCTGAGGGCCTTGCTCACCCTGGGGACCTTGCTCACCCTGGGGGCCTTGCTCGCCCTGGGGACCCGGCTCACCCTGGGGCCCCTGGGGACCACGAGGTCCCGGCGGCCCCGGCAGACAACAGCTGCAGGGCGGACAGCCGCAGCAGCTGGGTTTATAATGTTTCACACTGCATCCCTCCTGATACAAAGTGCTCTCCAGTATATGCCCGACAGCAGACACAGGTGCAGATAGTCATTGACAGACGCATATGGTTTGGGTAAGCTGATGGTAAAGCAGACAGGCACCTCCGCTCCATCGCCCCAGGTGTCCTGCAATGAAAATCATCAGGAGGTAGCAGCCATGAATGATAATCGTCCCGTCCTTCCGGAGGCAGATCAATCCCGCATCGAGCAGTGGATCCACGAGCTGGATCAGTTCAACGCCACCCCCGGCGAAGGCGTCACCCGTCAATATCTCACCGACGAGGAGTGGAACGCCCGGCTGTATCTCCGCCGGGAGATGGAGGCTCTGGGGCTCCAGGTGGAGATGGACTGCATGGGCGACCTGCTGGGCACCCTGCCCGGCTCTGAGCCGGACCTTGCGCCCGTGTGGACCGGCTCCCACTTTGACACCGTCCTCCACGGCGGCAGCTTCGACGGCGCCGCCGGCGTGGTCACCGCCCTGGAGGCCGTCCGCCGGATCATCGCCTCCGGTGCGCCCCGGAAGCGGAATCTGACCGTGGTGGCCTACTCCGCCGAGGAGCCCGCCCGGTTCGGCATCGGCTGCATCGGTTCCCGGGCCATGGCCGGGATGCTCACCGTGCCGGATTTGAAAAAATTCTGCGACAAGGACGGACTGTCCCTCTACGACGCCCTGAAGGCCCGGGGCCTGAACCCCGACGACATCGCCTCCTGCCGCCGCAAGCCCGGGGACGTGTTCTGCTCTCTGGAGCTGCACATTGAGCAAAACAGCGTCCTGGAGCGCTCCGGGGTGCCCCTTGGCATCGTCAAGGCCATCTGCGCCCCGCTGAACCTGAACGTCACCGTCACCGGCCAGGCCGCCCACGCCGGCGGCATGCCCATGAGCGAGCGCAAGGACGCCTTTGCCGCCGCCTGCGAAATGTCCCTGGCTCTGGAACGGATGACCCGGGAGAACCGGGCCAGCGAGTACTGCACCGGCACCGTGGGCTCCATCTCCATCGCCCCCAACGCCTCCAACATCATCCCCCGGGAGGCCACCTTTACCGTGGACATCCGGGACTGCGACGCCGCCTCCAAGGATGCCCTTCTCAACCAGGTCCAGACCGAGTTCCAGACCATTGCCCAGCGCCGGGGCGTGGGCCTTGAGATGACGCTGCAGAACAACGACACCCCCGCCGTCAGCCATCCGGCTCTCATGGAGCTGCTGGAGAAGAGCTGCCAAAGCCGGGGCATCGCCTGCCAGCGGCTCATCAGCGGTCCCTTCCACGACTCCATGATGCTGGCCTCCTTCACCCCCATCGGCATGCTCTTCGTCCCCAGCCGGGACGGACTGTCCCACTGCCCCGAGGAGTGGACCGACCCGGCCTACCTGAAAGCCGGCGCCCAGGTGCTGGGCGACGCGCTGCTGGAGCTGGTGAACCGGGACGCCCTGTAAGGCGTCCCCATCCTGAAAACCGCCTGCCGCCCGGACTTACAACGTCCGGGCGGCTTTTGATTTACACATACTTTTTTTATTTGTTTTCCTTCTTTTTCCTCTTTTAAGGCGCAAAAAAGGACGAATACTAAGCCACGGGGAAATTCCCCGCTGGAAGGAGGAAACATGGATGAAAAGAGCCCTTGCGGTTTTATTTTCCGTGGCGCTGCTGGCCCTTGTTTTGACGGCCTGCGGCACCGGAAAGGACAACACCACCGGCAGTCACAGCGCTTCCAACGGTGACTACAACACCGACAGCGCCGCGCCCGGCGACGCCGTGTTGGGTAACACCACACCTGACGCCATCCCGGACAACGGCACCACCGACAACAAGGACCAGACCACCGACGGCAGCGACATGACCAGCGACCTGGAGCATGACACCAAAACGGCGGTGGACAACCTGGAGGACGGTGTGGAGGACGCCGCCAGAGACGTGAAGGACGCCGTGGACGGTGCCGCCCGCTCCACCGAGCCCAAGGAGGACGAGAGCCTGTTCCGGGCTGCCAGCTATGAGCAGATGGTCCGCAACGCCAAGGTCCACGACACGGACGGAATTCTCACCGACGGCGAGAATAGTCTGACCCCGGGCGTGGCACACTAACGCCGGAGGCAAACGCCTCTGCCGCCGAAAAGGCGGGCCCGCGCCGCGGGTATCGCAAAAAAGAACGTCTGTGGAGTTTTCCACAGACGTTCTTTCTTTTATTCCAGCAGGTCCCGCAGCGTCTCCAGCAGCGTGGCGGCCTGGCCGGGGTCGGCCACCTGCTGATCCACCGGCAGCAGCAGACAGGGGATGCCCGCCGCCTCCACCGCCGCCTTGGCACCGGGGCTCAGCAGCTCCTCCGGGTCGCAGAACTGCTGGACCAGGATCACCACCGCCTTTGCCCCGCTGCAGCGGGCAAGAGATGCCAGGTGGGCCTCCCGGTCCCCGGGGCGAAAGCCGCCCGGGGTGCCGCCGCTCCACAAAAGGGGGTCACGGTCCAGCCGGGCAAACTGCTCGGCCAGGGCAGCGCAGCCGTCCCCTTCGTCCTCCGGCGCGTCCACGGCAAAGGAGCGGGACTCGGCGGCCACATCGTCCGCCGCCACGAAAAAGCCCAGTTCATCCAGCAGAGCCAAAATCCGGGGATGGTCGCAGAGGATGCCCGAGGTCACCACCGGGATGCGTCCGCCGTCGCCCTCCGGCAGGGCCTCCAGACGGTCGTTGAGTGCCGTCAGCCGGTCCGTATATTCCCGGGGATCGGCAAATCCGGCGGCCTTGAGCACGGCGCAGCGCTCCGATGCCGTCACCCATCTGCCCCGCCGCCCCGCCAGGGCGGTGAAACGGCGGCGCTGGGAGCGGCTGCGGTTATAAAGTCCGATGGCCTCTTGGAGCCGGGCCTCCTCCGGCCCATGGTCCGTGAGGGCGCACAGCTGCCCCCACAGCCGCCGGTACTCCCCGGCCAGGAAGGCCTTCCCGTAGTCCGTGGCCCGGTTCTGGGGTTGGGAATAGGTCAAAAGGGGCAGCTCCGGCACCGCCGCACGCCAGTTCTGGCTCAGGCACCGGAGGGAGTCGCACACCGGCGCCCCCACCACGGCCCGGAGGCCCTGATAGACGCCCCCCAATGCCAGCTCCAGGTCCGTCTGGACCAGGGAGCACACATAGGGCGGGAACCAGCCTCCCGCCCGGCGGGCGGTGGTGGCGGCCCCCCACAGCCGCACCGGCAGCAGCCCAGCGCTCCAGATGAGCTCCTCGGGCACATAGTAGGGCAGGCAGCCCACCGCCTGGCCCCCCTGGGCCTGCCACTGCTTCAGGCAAGCGGCGGGCGAGGCGGCGATCTCTTCAAACCAGCGAAATTCATCTTGCATCTTCCCGCGCCTCCATGATCTCCGCCAGGCCCTCCAGGCGGGTGGTGAACTGGGCGGGGGAAAAGGCTCGGGGGTCTCCCTGGTCGCCGCCAAAGGACACCACCGGCACCTCCAGCTCCTCACTCAGCCGCCGCTCCACCTGGGCCAGCGTGCCGCACCAGGGGCGGCAGCTGCGGTTATAGTGGACCAGAACGCCCTCCACGCCGTAGCGCCGGCAAAGCCGCACCCGCTCCCGGATGCCCGCCTCCAAAGACGAGCCGTTGACGGTGCCGCAGTAGGCCCGGATGAGGCCCGGCAGGTCGGTATAGCGAAAGCCCAGAGAGGGGGACAGGGTGTCCGCCACCACCAGAAGGCCCAGGCGGTCCAGCTCCTCCACCAGGGTGGAAAGAGCGGGCCAGCAGGGCGTGCCCTCAAAGAAGACGCGCCGGGGCCTGGGGCCGGAGCGGGGCGGACGGGCCCGCAGCTCCTGAGCCAGGCACCGCAATTTCGGCGCCGTCTCCTGCCGGCAACGGCCCGTCACCAGCAATGGCATATAGTCAAAGAGCTCCAGGTTCCCTAGCCTCGGCCGCTCCAAGAGGGCCGTGTCCATGACCTCCTGCCAGGCAAGAGTGGTGTCGTTGGCTCGGCGGCAGACGGCGGAGAAAACGTCCTCCCGCCAGGGCTTTCCCGTGAGCTCTTCCAGGGCGTGAATGATGTCCTCCAGCTGGCCCTGGATGTACCGGACGGTCTCATCCGACACGGCGGGGCCGTCCTGATAGGGGATGTCCAATGTCAGCAGCGGCACCGACAGCAGCCGGGCCATCTCCTGGTACCACTGGAGCATATTGGAGCAGATGTTGTCGCAGCAAAGCAGCACGTCCGGCCGGGGCAGTCCGCCGCCCCCCTGCGCCGCCAGGACAAGGCCCATGCGGGTGTAGGAGCACAGGTCGTCGCACCAGCCCATGCGCCCGGCGGCCTCGCACAGCGCGCCGCTTTGCCCCTTCAACGCCGCGGCGGCTCCGGCGCTCTCCGGGCAGACCACCTCCATGTCAAAGGCGGCGGGGATCTCCAGGGGGAACTTGGTGGACATCCAGGCCACTTTTCTCTCACCCATTTTGCGCCTCCCGCTCCTGCCGCCGGAAGCGGCGATAGGCCAGCAGGGCGGCCCCCAGGGCCCCGGCGTACACCGACAGCTCCGCCGTCTCCACCGGGCAGCCCAGCCGCCGCTCCAGGGCCCGGACCAGTCCCTGGTCCCGGCTCAGGCCCCCGGAGAGGAACACCGGCTCATGGACCTGCAGCCGGGCGCACAGCCCCGCGGCCCGGGCGGCGATGGAGTCGTGGATGCCCCGGACGATGTCCTCCCGGGCGGCGCCGTCGGAGAGGCGGCTGATGACCTCGCTCTCGGCAAAGACGGTGCAGGTGGAGCTGATGGACACCGGATGCTGGCTGCGGGCATCCAGTTCCGCCAGCTCTCCCATGTCCGCCTCCAAAATTCGGGCCATGACCTCCAGAAAGCGGCCGGTGCCCGCGGCGCACTTGTCGTTCATGACAAAGCGCTCCAAAATCCCGGCGGCGCTCAATTGCAGGGCCTTGGTGTCCTGGCCGCCGATGTCGATGACCGTGCGGACCCCCGGGCAGAGGAACACGGCCCCGGCGGCGTGGCAGCTGAGCTCACTGCGGCTGTCCCCGGCTCCCTCCACATGGGCCCGGCCGTAGCCGGTGGAGACGATGCAGCCCAGGTCCTCCCGCCGAAGGCCGGCGGCGGAGAGCACCTCCTCCACGGCCCGGGCGGGGCCGCTGGTGCCCGCCCCCAAGGGAACGAGGGAGCGGCCCGCAATGCGGGCCCCTCCCTCTAACAAAACGGTTTTTGATGCGGTGGACCCCACGTCCACCCCCAGGGTATAGACCGGCTCCATTTGCTCAGCCCTTCTCCGCCAGGCGCTCCATGGCGTTCATGGCGCCGGACTTACGGAGCAGGAACACCAGCACCGTGGCGATGATCACGCCGGTGACCGCCGCGGCCATGAAGGGCACGAAGTAGGTGAAGGGGCCGCAGGCCTTGCCCAGGACGAAGATGGCGATGGGCCAGGCCAGGATGACGGAGATGACGCCGGTGCCGATCATCTCACCCAGGCAGGCCAGGCCCAGGTTGGGACGCCAGCGGTACAAAAGGCCCGCCAGCAGCGCGCCGCACATGCTGCCCGGGAAGGCCATGATGGTGCCGGTGCCCAGGATGTTGCGCAGGAGGCTGATGCAAAAGGCGGTGCCCAGAGAGTACCAGGGCCCCAGGAAGATGGCGCCGATGACGTTGATGACGCTCTGCATGGGGCAGCAGCGGGTAAAGCCCACGGGAACAGACAGCGTGCCGCCGATGACGCCCACGGCGGTAAGGATGCCGGCGATGGCCAGCTTTTTGACATACTGATGCTTCATGAAAAGGACTCCTTTTTTCTTCTTTGGTGCGGGTCTCCCCTGACGGGGACCCAAGGCGTCCGGACAGGCCGCATACCTACGTACAGCGACGCCCTGCCGGGCCATCCGGGCGTGAGACGGGTACACTCCCCCTCTCTTTCTCCCGGAGCGGTCGGAGCTTACTGGCTCCCTCTCATGCCGGAACACGGCCTCCCATCGCTGTATCGTCTGCCGGCACGGATGCAGGGCGCTCCCCCTCCGTCCGCCGCGCCCCTAGCGGGCGCCGCCGGCACACGGACTCTCCTGTCCCTCTCGCCTCCCTTTTCATGTGCTCTGATCTTTGCGGCGCAAAAAACGCCCATGCCAGGAAGGGCATGGACGTAAATAAACCAAAGGCGTCTATTTCCCTACGTTGGCATGATCCAAATCAGGTCTCAGGTCGAAGCCTACGCTTCCTCTCAGCCCCCCTGGGGGACTCCCTGTTTTCGTAGGTCAGCATACCCTCTTTTTTCCCCTCTGTCAACTCCTTTTGGGGAATTTCTCTCTATTTTCCCGCCAAAACCGCCAGATAGGCCCCGTAGAGGCCCAGCAGCAGTGCCCCCTGCCAGCGGCAGTAGCGCCCCTCCAGCAGCGGCGGCACAGTGGCGAGCACGCACAGCCCCAGGCACACCGGCAGGTCCAGCCCCAGCGTCCGCCCGGAGATGGGCACCCCCGACGGGGCGAGGATGGCGCACAGGGGCAAAATGAGAGACAGATCGATGAGGTTGGCCCCCACCAGATTCCCCACCGACAGCGCCGTCTCCCGCCGGACCAGGGCGGAGACGGCGGTGACCAGCTCCGGCAGCGAGGTGCCCACCGCCACCAGCGTCACCCCCACCACGCCCTCGCTGACCCCCAGCAGGGCGGCAAGGGCCGTGCCCTGGCGGATGAGGAGCTGAGAGCCCAGTAAGATCCCCCCAAGGCCCAGCAGGAACCGAGGGGCAATGCGGGCGGTGCCCACCCGGCTCCGGCAGGTCTCCAGGGGAGCCTCCAGCACACTGGCCCGGGCCTCCCGGATGCTGCCCCGGACAAAGAGGGCAAAGAGGACCAGCAGCGGCAGCCCCGCCGGCCAGGTCAGGACCCCGCCCCGGCTCACAAGGCCCAGCAGCGCCGCCGCCAGCACCATGGCCAACGCCCGGGGCGCGAAGGTGCCCCGGCGGACCGCCGGCGGAGAGACGAGCACGCACAGCCCCAGAATGAGTCCCAGGTTGGCGGTGACGGAGCCCACGGCGTTGCCCACCGCCAGGTCCGCCTTCCCCTGGAGCACCCCCAGGGCGGACACGGTGATCTCCGGCAGCGTGGTGGCCAGGGACACCACCGTGGCCCCCACCAGAAACCGGGGCACCCCCCAGGCCTCTGCCAGGTCCACCGACGCCTCCACAAAAAGGCCTCCGCCCCGGATCATCAGCACCAGGCCCACCAGGAAAAGTCCCGCCGCAGCCACTGCCTCCATGCCATCCCCTCCCCGTTTTTCTCTCGGGGAAATGGTATGCCCCGGCGGGCACAAATAGTCCCGCCGGGGCATCACTTTCCTGTTTTCTGCCTGGTTACCGGCTCCGACGCTTAGGGGCGGAGGGCCTTGTGCCCTTGCCGCTGCGTGGGGCTTTGGAGGTGGGTCTGGCGCTCTTGCCGGGCCGGGCGGTCTTGGCGGAGGGTTTTCCGCCGCGGGCAGCGCCGGGCCGGGTGTCCCTGCCCTTGGGCGGCCGCCCCGGGCCTTGGCTCCGGGCCTTTGCGGTTCCCTTGCCCGGGCGGGCGGAGGCGGCACCGCGGCCGCCTGTACCGGGCTCTGAACGGGCGGATTTCGGGGCTTTGCCCCCGCGCTTCTCCTCCTGCTTGCCCCTGCCCGGGCCGTCGTGGAGGGGCCGGAGGAGGCAGTGGGGCCCGTAGCCGATGAGATCCTCCCGGCCGCAGCGGTGGAGGGCCTCCTCCACCAGACTCCGCAGCTCCGGGCGCCACCACTGGAGCAGCGCCCGCTGGAGGGCCTTGTCATGGGGGTCCCGGGCCGCGTACACCGGCGTCATGTCCCGGGGGTCGATGCCGGTATAGTACATGCAGGTGGAGAGGGTCCCCGGGGTGGGATAGAAGTCCTGGACCTGCTGGGGCCGGTGGCCGGAGTCGTGGAGGAACTGCGCCAGGGACACCGCGTCCTGCAAGGTGCACCCCGGGTGGGAGGACATGAGATAGGGCACCAGATACTGCTCCTGGCCGGCCTTTTTATTGTACTTCTGGTACTCCCGCCAGAACCGCTCAAAGACGTCGAAGTGAGGCTTGCCCATATAGTCCAGCACGTGGGCCACGCAGTGCTCCGGCGCCACCTTCAGCTGGCCGCTGATGTGGTAGCCCACCAGCTCCCGGAGGAAGTCCTCATTGTGCCCCGCCAGCAGGTAGTCATACCGGATGCCGGAGCGGACGAACACCTTCTTCACCCCCGGAATGGCCCGCAGCTCCTGGAGCAGGCGGGTGTAGTCCGAGTGGTCCGGGTTGATGTTGCCGCAGGGGGTGGGAGCCAGACAGCTGCGGTTTTTGCACATGCCGTGCTTGAGCTGCTTTTCGCAGGAGGGGTGGCGGAAGTTGGCCGAGGGGCCGCCCACGTCGTGGACATAGCCCTTGAACTTGGGGTCCTGGACCATCTCCCGCACCTCCCGGATGCAGCTTTCGTGGCTGCGGGAGGTGATCATGCGCCCCTGGTGGAAGGCCAGGGAGCAGAAGTTGCACCCGCCGAAGCACCCCCGGTTGTGGGTGACGGAGAAGCGGACCTCCTCGATGGCGGGGACGCCGCCGTCCTTTTCATACATGGGGTGGACCTCCCGGACGTAGGGCAGCTCCGCCACCGCGTCCAGCTCCGCCGTGTTCAGGGGCATGGCCGGGGGATTGACGATGAGCCACTTCTCCCCGTGGCGCTGCAAAATGGCCCGGCCCCGGATGGGGTCGTGCTCCTCATACTCCACAGCCGTGGCCCGGGCGTAGGCCTCCTTGTCCTCCGACACCTCCTCATAGGAGGGGCAGGTGATCTTGGAGTAGGGACAGGGGGCGGGGGAATCGGCAGCGTAGGCGGTGCCACGGACGTCGGTGATCTCCTCCACCGGTGTGCCGGAGCCCAGCCGGGCGGCGATCTCCCGGGCGGCGTACTCCCCCATGCCGTAGATCAGCAGATCCGCCTGGGCGTCGAAGAGCAGACTCCGGCGCACTCGGTCGTCCCAGTAGTCATAGTGGGCGAACCGGCGCAGAGATGCCTCCAGCCCGCCCACGATCACCGGCAAGCCCGGAAAGGCCTCCCGGCAGCGGTTGGCATAGACGATGGTGGGCCGGTCCGGCCGCAGGCCCATGCGCCCGCCGGGGCTGTACAGGTCCTGGCTGCGGCGCTTTTTGGCGGCGGTGTAGTGGGCCACCATGGAGTCGATGTTGCCCCCGCCGATGAACACGCCCCACCGGGGCCGGCCCATCTGGCGAAAGGCCTCGGCGCTGTGCCAGTCCGGCTGGCTCAATATGGCCACATGCCAGCCCGCAGCCTCCAGCACCCGGGCGATGATGGTGGTGCCGAAGCTGGGGTGGTCCACATAGGCGTCCGCCGTCACCACCAGAAAGTCGTAGCCGTCCCAGCCCCGCTGCTCCATCTCCTGCCGGGAGACCGGCAGAAATTCCTTGCCCCTCATAGGTGCCCCCTCTCTCTTCGCTCAGGCTTCCAGCTCCCCGGTATAGGTGGCGGGATAGCCGATGTACTTCTCATAGATCACGGTGCCGCCCTGCTCGTCCACGGCCCGGAAACCGTAGCGCTGGGCAAACCGGCAGCCCTCCTGGTTGTCCGCTGCCACGGCACACCGCAGCTTGTCCCGGCCTAAGGCACGGTAGCGCTGGACCGCCTGGCCCAGCAGCTGCACGCCGTAGCCCTGGCGCCGCCACTTGGGCAGCATGGCGTAGGTCTCGATCCAGCCGATGCCCTGCTCCGCGTCCCGGCTCAGGTCCAGGCGGATGACGCCCACCGGCTCCCCCTCCAGGGAGGCCAGCAGCGCCGCTTTTTCCCCGTCGGGGGTGAAGCCGCAGTCGCCGGCATAGGTCGCCTGGTCCTTCTCCGCCAGGGGGTCGAAGGCCAGGCCCGGCTCGATGGCGTTGGGCCGCTTCCACCACTTCTGCTGGGCGAAGGTGGAGAGGTTCTCCCGGATGTGGCTGTTGTCGTCCCGGAACACCACGCGGATATCATCCCCTTCGATCTCCAGCAACGACACGGCGGTGTTGTCCCCGTGGGGCGTCTGGCCCATCTCCTCCAGAGTGTAGCCCTGGAGAGTGCCCAGCAGAGTTCGCAGCGCCGCGCCGTGGCTGAAAGCCGCCACGGTCTTTCCCGGGTTTTCCCGGGCGATGTCCCGCACCGCGGCCACCATCCGGTCCCGAACCTGGGCCGCGGTCTCCGCCTCGGCTACCCGCCACAGGTCCAGCCGCCGGGTGAAGTTGGTCAGCTGCTCCATGTCGGTGCGCTCGATCTCCCCCCAGGTCATCTGCTCCCACACGCCCATGTGGTACTCCCGCAGGTCCCGGCGCTTATTAAGCGGCAGGTTTCGGGGCACATACAAGGCGGTAGCGGTGGTGCAGGTGCGGCAGAGGTCGCTGGAATACACCGCGTCGATCTGCTGGCCTTCAAAGCGCCGGCGCAGAGCCTCCACCTGCTCCATTCCCCGGTCGGTGAGGATGCTGTTATACTGTCCGTGGGCAATGCGGTAGAGGTTGCCCTCCGCCTCCGCGTGGCGGATGAGATAGAGTTTCGTCATACTTCCTCCAGGCGCTTATCGCGCGCAAAAATTTTTCCACAGGCGAAAAGAGGCGCCGCTGATGGGCCGCTGCTCCACCGCCGTTCCTGCCCGGCCCTCAGGCCCAAAAGGCATTATTTTTTTATTATATAATGACGCCCCGGGTTTGGCAAATGAAAATCCCTTTTTCTCCTCGGCACCAAAAAACACCAGGGATGCTTTTTCTCCCGCCGGTCATACTAGCCCTGTGCCCGAAAAGGAGGGACGAATCATGAAAGGTGTTGCATTTCTCTGCGGAATCGGCCTGGGTATGCTGGCCGGCACCGCCCTGGAGATGATGATCTATCCGGAGCCTCGATCCATGAAAAGCTCGGTGGAGCGGACCATGCACAAGGCCGGCGCCGCCATCGATCAGGCTGCGGATCACATCACCTCCGCCATGGGCTGATCCCATCGGCGCCCCGCCAAATGGCGGGGCGCCGGACGCCCATTTGGCGACATTCCCTTTTTTTCGGGAAAATGAAAAATTTTTCTTGACTTTGGGAAAAACTCTGGTATAATTACTTTTGCTGTAATCGAGCGCAACGCCATGGAGAGATGGCTGAGCTGGTCGAAGGCGCACGATTGGAAATCGTGTAGACCCCTAAAAGGTCTCGAGGGTTCGAATCCCTCTCTCTCCGCCAGAAAAAGCACCTGCTTTTGCAGGTGCTTTTTTCTTTTACTCTTTTGCCGCTTGGTGGGTAGCTTTCACCCCTTTGGGCGCGAAAATCCCCGCCGGGAATCAACTGCTCCGGTAGCCGCCGCCCCAGGGCGGGACCGGTCTGGAACCTCGGTGCAGTTTTTATCAAATCTTCTTTCATTTCTTGTTAAAAATGACTGCACTTTTTTGTAAGAAAAGATTTTCCTTTTTCCGTTTTTGTCGTATAATATGCTTGTATGCAGAGTTGCGGACCCCTTTGTCTGTCTCTTTGTCACAAACAAAAAATACCGGCGGAGTCTGTTTCCGCCCGTCTGCAAGGAGCGTCTATGGATATTTTTTCTATTTTCACCCTATGCGGCGGCCTGGCCTTTTTCCTCTATGGCATGAATGTCATGTCCAGTAGCTTGGAAAAGATCGCCGGCGGCCGTCTGGAGCGGACCCTGAAAAAAATGACCTCCAACCCCTTCAAGAGCCTTCTCTTGGGGGCCGGCATCACCATCGCCATCCAGTCCTCGTCGGCTATGACCGTCATGCTGGTGGGCCTGGTGAACTCCGGTGTCATGGAGCTGGGCCAGACCATCGGCGTCATCATGGGCTCCAACATCGGCACCACCCTGACCGCCTGGATCCTGGCCCTCACCGGCATTGAGAGCGAGAGCGTATGGATGAACCTGCTCAAGCCGGAGAACTTCTCTCCCCTGCTGGCTTTGATCGGCATCGTGCTCATCATGGGTTCCAAGAAGCAGCGCCGGCGGGACATCGGCCGCATCATGGTGGGCTTTGCCATCCTGATGTACGGCATGGAGCTGATGAAGGACGCTGTCAGCCCCCTGGCGGACAGCCCCCAGTTCTCCAGCATCCTCACCGCCTTCAACAATCCCCTGCTGGGCGTGCTGGTGGGTGCCGTCTTTACCGGCGTCATCCAGTCCTCCGCCGCCTCTGTGGGTATTTTGCAGGCCCTGGCCCTCACCGGCTCCATCACCTACGGTATGGCCATCCCCATCATCATGGGCCAGAACATCGGCACCTGCGTCACTGCCCTTTTGAGCTCCATCGGCGTCAACCGCAACGCCAAGCGGGTGGCCGTGGTCCACATCTCCTTCAACATCATCGGCACAGTGGTGTGCCTGATTTTGTTCTACGGCGGCGATGCCATCTTCCACTTTGCCATTATGGACCAGGCCATCAACGCTGTGAACATCGCCCTGTGCCACAGCATATTCAACATCTTCACCACCGTGCTGCTGCTGCCCTTCTCCAAGCAGCTGGAGCGCATCGCCGTGCTGTTGGTTCGCAACGACACCAAAAACGACTCCGTGGCTTTCCTGGACTCCCGTCTCCTGCGCACCCCCGGTGTAGCCATTGCCGAGTGCGCCTCCCTGGCGGGACAGATGGCCGATCTGGCCCAGAAGAACGTGCAGCTGGCCATTGCCCAGCTCAGCTCCTTCCAGGCCGCCCGGGAAGCTGAGATCGAATCCAATGAGGAAAAGCTGGACATCTATGAGGACCACCTGGGGCACTATCTGGTAGAGGCCTCCCGGAAGGGCCTTTCCTCGGAGAACAGCAAGACCACTTCCAAGCTCCTCCACAGCATCGGCGACTTTGAGCGCATCGGCGACCACGCCAAGAATATCCTGGACTCCGCCCGGGAGCTCCACGAGAAGGATCTGACCTTCTCCCCCGAGGCGCAGCAGGAGCTGGACGTGCTCACCCGTGCTGTCACTGACATCCTCAGCACCGCCACGGAGGCCTATAAGGCCAACGACGCCGCCCTAGCCGTCACCGTGGAACCCCTGGAGGAGACCATCGACCAGCTCAGCGAGGAGATCCGTCTGCGCCACATTCACCGGCTCCAGCAGGGCGTGTGCACCATTCAGATGGGCTTCATCCTCAGCGACCTGCTGACCAACTATGAGCGCATCGGTGACCACTGCTCCAACTTGGCCATTTGTGTCATCGAAACTGTGGACAAGGAACTCAATCCCCATGAGTATCTCCACGACCTCAAGCGGGGCGGCAACAGCGACTTTTCCGCCTCCTTTCAGTCCGCGCTCTCCCGGTATGCACTGCCCCCCATTCCTCAGACCCAGGCTCCGGAAACGGCGGAGGAGGAATTGGTGAGCAGAGAGCCTGCTATGACCCATTGAGTTTTCCCCGCGGGGACGCTACGGCGTCCCCGCTTTTTTTACACAATTCGTTTGTATATTCATTTCTATATTCCATGCAATATGCAAGAAAAACGCCGTACATACCCCTATTTTTGCGTTTTGACAGAGTCCAAGCTGTTTTCCAGGCAAATATTTATGCATATTTTGATGAAAAACTATTGACATATTTGTCAGAGAGTGGTAAGGTTAGGACACCGTTAGAGAACAGCTCTCTAAACAGTGGGAATACACGGCAGGAAGATTCCGTGTAATTTCTAAATAAACTTGAAAAGGAAGATATGAGCATGAAAAAGTTACTGACTCTTGCCCTGGCCATGCTGATGGTTCTGTCCCTGGCCGCCTGCGGCAGCACCGGTTCCACCGATTCCAAGGGCTCCTCTACTGGTGCCGATTCCACCAACGAGGGCGATGCCACCTTCACCACCGTGGAGGAAGGCAAGCTGATTATGGCTACCAACTGCCAGTTCCCTCCCTATGAGATGGTCGCCGACGGCGAGGGTGCCTATCAGGGCTATGAGGGCATTGACATTGAGCTGGCCGTGGCCATCGCCGACAAGCTGGGCCTGGAGCTGGTCATCGACGACATGGAGTTCGACTCCGCTCTGCTGGCTGTGCAGAACAACGCCGCTGATCTGACCCTGGCTGGCCTGAGCTACAGCGAGGACCGCGATAAGGTCATGGATTTCACCACCAAGTATGCCACCGGCGTGCAGGTGGTCATCGTCAAGGAAGGCTCCGATGTGACCATGGACAATCTGGGCGAGAAGCTCATCGGCACCCAGCGCGGCACCACCGGTTATCAGTATGCTTCTGCTGCTCCCGAGGACGGCGGCTACGGTGAGGATCACGTCATTGCCTATGACAACGGCGCCACCGCTGTTCAGGCTCTGATCAGCGGTCAGGTGGACGCTGTCATCATTGACCAGGCTCCCGCTGAGGAGTATGTGGCTGCCAACGAAGGTCTGACCACTCTGCCCGGCAACTGGGTCGAGGAGGACTACTGCATCGCCGTGGATGAGGGCAACACTGCTCTGCTCAACGCCGTTCAGGGTGCTCTGGACGAGCTGCAGGCCGACGGCACTGTGGACGCCATCATCGCCAAGTATATCAAGGCTGACTAATTTTTACTCTTGCTCCGCGAAAGGGGCGGCCTCTGCCGCCCCTTTTGCGGCATTTTTAGAAAGAGAGAGGATCATCCATGGACCCCACACGGCTCTATGAAACCTTCAGTGCTCTGGAAGATCCCAGTGCACTCCAAAGCGCCTTTATCAAATTTTATAACGCCTGGTTCTATGAGGACAGATGGGTCACCTATTTCCAGGGCCTGGCCACCACAATCAAGGTAACGGTGCTGGCGCTGATCCTGGGCGTGGTCCTGGGCGTGGTGGTGGCCACCATCCGCACCGCCCATGACCAGCAGCGGCCCGGCCACCGTAATCCCTTCCTGGGCATCATCAATGCCATCTGCAAGATCTATGTCACCATCATCCGCGGCACGCCTATGATGGTCCAGCTGATGATTATGGGCTTCGTCATCTTTGCCAGCAGCCGGAACAAAACCATGGTAGGCGTTCTTGCCCTGGGTATCAACTCCGGCGCCTATGTGGCGGAGATCATCCGGGGCGGCCTCATGTCCCTGGACCCCGGCCAGAGTGAGGCCGGCCGGTCCCTGGGCCTTGGGTATCTGGACACCATGCGCTTCATCGTCATCCCCCAGGCCTTTAAGGCCATTCTCCCCTCCCTGGGCAACGAGTTCATCACGCTGCTCAAGGATACCTCGTTGATCTCGGTGGTGGGCGGCAAGGAGATCGTCTACTTTGCCCAGGCCATTATTACCAAGACCTACGAGGCCATGTACCCCTACATCATCACTGCCATTATGTACCTGATCCTGGTGCTGATTTTCAGCTGGCTCCAGGGCAAGCTGGAAAGGAGGCTGCGTCAAAGTGATCGACGTTAAGCATCTGTCCAAATCCTTCGGAAAAAACCTGGTGCTGGACGATATTTCCGAACATATCTATCCTGGAGAAAAGGTCGTCGTCATCGGCCCCTCCGGCTCCGGCAAGTCTACTTTTCTGCGGTGCCTGAACCTGCTGGAGACCCCTACCGCCGGCTCCATCACCTTTGACGGTACGGAGATCACCGACCCCAAGTGCGACATCGACAAGATCCGCCAGCAGATGGGCATGGTGTTCCAGCACTTCAATCTCTTCCCCAACATGACCATCCGCAAGAACATCACTCTGGCTCCCGTGCGCACCAAGCTCATGAGCCCCGCCGAGGCCGACGCAGAGGCGGAAAAGCTTCTGGAGCGGGTGGGCCTGATGGACAAGATCGACGCCTATCCCGCCCAGCTCTCCGGCGGTCAGAAGCAGCGCATCGCCATCGTCCGGGCCCTGGCCATGAAGCCCAAGCTGATGCTCTTTGACGAGCCCACCTCCGCCCTGGACCCTGAGATGGTGGGCGAGGTGCTGGATGTTATGAAGGAACTGGCCCACGAGGGCATGACCATGGTGGTGGTCACCCACGAAATGGGCTTTGCCCGTGAGGTGGGCAGCCGGGTCCTCTTTATGGACGGCGGCCACATCCTGGAGCAGAACGAGCCCCACGAGTTCTTCGCCCACCCCAAGGAACAGCGCACCATCGACTTTTTGTCCAAGGTGCTCTGAGCAATCCTTTCCTTTCCCTGCACACAGGGCCGCCCGAAAGGGCGGCCTTTTTTGCCGTCTCTGGCTGACACCGCAGAGCCGTTTTCCTTTGTTTTCAAATTATCTTTATTTTATACTTGACTTAGTCAAGCTAAGAGAATATACTTGACTTAGTCAAGAGAAAGAGGATGTGAGGACCATGTTTGACACCCTGGCTTACTATGCCACCGTATTCCACCGCAGCTTCACCGCCTACACCACCCAGCGGCTGGGGCAGCTGGGCCTGACCTTCGGGTCTCTGTTCCCGGTGCTGTATGTGGGCAAGCATCCGGGCTGCACCCAGGCGGAGCTGACCGCCGCCCTGGGGCTGGACTGGGGCTACTCCCAGCGCAGCATCACCCACTTGGTGGAGGCAGGCTTTTTGACCCGGGAAAAGGTGGGCCGGGCCTACCGGCTGAACCTGAGCCAGCGGGGACAGGAGGCCTTTGCCGTCAGTCATCATGTGTTCTTTGACTGGGACCAGGAAACCCTCTCCCCCCTCACTGCCGACGAGCAGCGCCAGCTGCTTGCCCTCCTGGCAAAAGTCACTGGAAAAGAAATGAAGGAAATGCCATGTACGAATCCCTGAAACGGCCCGTGGACTACGGCGGGCTGACGTTGAAAAACCCCATCATCTTTGCCCCCACCACCTTTGGCCTGCCCCAGGAGGAGCTGGCAGCGCGTCTGGGACGCATTGCCGCCGGCGGCTGCGCCATGGTCATTCTGGGCGACGTGCCGGTGGGCAGGCATGGTTTTGGCCCCTCCCTGTACACCAAGAAGGGCTTTGCCTATTACAAGCTCCTGGTGGACACCGTGCACCGGGAGGGCTGCAAGATCTGCGCCCAGCTCCACCAGTCGGACTCCAACCTGAAGGCCATGGTCAAATATATCCCCGGCGTGCTCACCGGCCACATCTCCCAGGCGGAGCTGCGGCCTCTGCTGAACCAGCAGGTGGGCCCCTACATCACCGGACTGCCCCAGCACAAGGTAGATGAGATCACCGCCTCCTTCGGCCAGGCGGCGGTGCTGGCCCGGGAGGCGGGCTTTGACATGATCCAGGTCCACGGGGACCGGATGTGCGGGAGCTTCAGCTCCGCCGTCTTCAACCACCGCACCGACCGCTACGGCGGCGGGCCGGAGAACCGGGCCTGGTTCGCGGTGGAGGCGGTGTCCGCCGTCCGCCGCCGCCTGCCGGACATCCCCATCGACTACAAGCTGGCGGTGCGCCAGGAGGACCCCCACTACGGAAACGCCGGCGTGCTGGAGTCAGAGCTGTCCGTGTTCGTGCCTTTGCTGGAGCAAGCCGGCGTCACCAGCTTTCATGTGACCCTGGCCAACCACTCTGCCCTCACCGACACCATCCCCCCGAAAACCCACCCGGAGTTTGGCGCGGAGGGCTGCTTTTTGAAGTTCTGCGACCAGGTGCGGCAGCTGACCCAGGCCCCCATCTGCGGCGTGGGCGGCCTGACCGACCCGGCCTTTGTGGATGCCCAGATCCGATCCGGCCGCATGGACTGCGCCGCCATGAGCCGCCAGCTCATCGCCGACCCGGACTGGCCCCGGAAGGTGCACCAGGACCGGGCAGACACCATCCATCGCTGCGTGCGCTGCAACAAGGCGTGCCTGGACGGCCTGATGGCCCACCAGGGCGTCCACTGTATCTATGAAAGGAAGGAAACGCCATGACTTACGCCATTGTCTACGCCAGCCGAACCGGCAACACCCGGCGCCTGGGAGAGGCCATCCGGGAGGCTCTGCCTGCCGCCCAGTGCCTCCACTGCGGCGCTCCCGACCCCAAGGCCCTGGAGGCCGACGTGCTCTATGTGGGCTTTTGGACCGACAAGGGCACTTGCCCCCAGGAGATCGGCGATTTTCTGGCCCAGGTGACGGACCAGAAGGTCTTTCTCTTCGGCACCGCCGGCTTCGGCGGCGCCCCCGCCTACTTTGACCAGATCCTGGGCCGGGTCCGGGAACACCTGGCCCCGGAGGTGCAGGTCATCGGCACCTTCATGTGCCAGGGACAGATGCCCCAGGCCGTGAAGGACCGGTATGCGGCCATGGAGCCCTCCCCCCGGCGGGAAGCCATGCTGGAGAATTTCCAGAAGGCCCTGGGCCATCCCGACGCCCAGGATACGGCGGCCCTCCAGTCCGCCGTGAAGGCCGCCATGGCGTAAAAAAGCGCCCGTAGGCTGCCCCCTGTTGAAAAAAAGCTTGTGCGTTTGATATGCAAAAAGAAGGACCGCCGAAAGATCGGCGGTCCTTTTTTCTTTGGCGTGTGGGATGGGCTTTAGCTGCGGCCGCGGATCTCCTGGCCACACTTGGGGCAGGTGATGACGATCTTCCCCTTCCCCGCCGGCACCCGGCAGATGGTCTTGCAGTTCTTGCACTTGAAGTACTTGTGCTCCTTGTCGGCATGCCGGGCCCGGGCGGCGGACCGGCGGCTCTTAAGGCCGCTCCAGAACCCCACCCACTTGCGGTTCTCGCACTGGCGGCGATACACGTCCCGGGAGAGCATCCGCCAGAAGATGAGGATAGCCAGAGCCAGCAGCAGCACATCGCAGATGGTTCTCACCACCATACTGTGGACCAGGGCCGACAAGACGGCCCGCACCACGCACAGCAGCAGATACCCCACCAGCAATGCCATGTTCAGCTGGTCCACCCCGTTGCGGCCATACATGAACCGCGCCAGGCTGTTGCCCACTCTGTGCAGAAAATTCATAGACAAGTCTCCCTTGGTCTGTTTTTACCCATTTTACTCGCAAATCCCGCCGGGGTAAACCGCTTTGAAAAATTTTACAATTTAGTCATTTTTTCGCCGGCTTGCGTGGTATAATTTCCTCTTGAGCAGAAAAATAAAGAACAAAGGAGTGCTGTTTTTTATGGCAAAGAAACAATTCAAAGCCGAATCCAAGCGGCTGCTGGACCTGATGATCAACTCCATCTACACCCACAAGGAGATCTTCCTCCGGGAGCTGATCTCCAACGCCAGCGACGCCTGCGACAAGCTGTGCTACCGCGCCCTCACCGACGACCAGGTGGGCATGCAGCGGGAGGACTTCAAGATCGAGCTGACCATAGACAAGGACGCCCGGACCCTCACCGTGGCCGACAACGGCATCGGCATGGACAAGGACGACCTGGACAACAATCTGGGTGTCATCGCCTCCTCCGGCTCCTTCCAGTTCAAGCAGGAGGCGGACCAGGCCGCGGCGGATGTGGACGTCATCGGCCAGTTCGGCGTGGGCTTCTACTCCGCCTTCATGGTGGCTGACCAGATCACCGTCACCACCAAGAAGTACGGCTGCGACCAGGCCTATCAGTGGAAGTCCTCCGGCGTGGACGGCTACACTGTCACCGAGTGCGACAAGGACACCGTGGGCACCCAGATCCTCCTCCACATCAAGCCCGACACCGACGAGGAGCACTACGGCGAGTTCCTGGAGTCCTGGCGCATCCAGGAGCTGGTGCGCAAGTACTCCGACTACATCCGCTACCCCATCCGCATGGAGGTCAGCAAGACCCGCCAGAAGGAGGGCTCCCCTGCGGACAAGCCCGAGTATGAGACCTACACCGAGGTGGAGACCCTCAACTCCATGGTGCCCCTGTGGCAGCGGAAAAAGTCCGAGGTCACCAAGGAGGAGTACGACAAGTTCTATCGGGACAAGTTCCAGGACTACGCCGCCCCTCAGACGGTCATCACCGCCAGCGTGGAGGGCGCTGTGACCTACAAGGCCTTGCTGTTCGTCCCCGGCGCCACCCCCTTCAACTTCTACACCAAGGACTATGAGCCGGGCCTGCAGCTTTATTCCAACGGCGTGCTGATCATGGACAAGTGCGCCGATCTGCTGCCGGAGTATCTGCGCTTCATCCGGGGCGTGGTGGACTCCCCGGACCTGAGCCTGAACATCTCCCGTGAGCTGCTCCAGCATGACCGCCAGCTGCAGGTCATCGCCTCCTCCCTGGAAAAGAAGGTCCGCAGCGAGCTGGAAAAGCTGCTGAAGGACGATCGGGCGGGCTATGAGACCTTCTGGAAGAACTTCGGCCGGCAGCTCAAGTACGGCGCAGTCAGCGACTACGGCGCCCACAAGGACAAGCTCCAGGATCTGCTGCTGTTCCACTCCTCCACCCAGGAGGGCCTGACCACCCTGAGCGAGTATGTGGACCGGATGCCCGAGGACCAGAAGCTCATCTACTACGCCTCCGGCGACAGCCTCACCGCCGTGGACCAGCTGCCTCAGACGGAGCTTTTGAAGCAAAAGGGCTTCGAGATGCTCTACTTCACCGACGAGGTGGACGAGTTCGTGGCCCAGATGCTGGGCCAGTACAAGGAGAAGGCCTTTCGCTCCGTGGTCAACGGCGAGCTAGAGCTGGAGGACGAGACCGAGGAAAAGACCCAGGAGGCGGAGGACGCCCACAAGGCCACCCTGGACTTCGTCAAGGAGGCCCTGGGCGACAAGGTCAAGGAGGTGCGCTCCTCCAAGAAGCTGCTGAGCCACCCGGTGTGCCTCACCGCGGGAGAGGGTCTGAGCTTTGAGATGGAGAAGTACTTCCAGGCCATGCAGCCCGACAGCCCCATCAAGGCCGATCGCATCCTGGAGCTCAACACCTCCCACCCCGCCTTTACCGCCCTGGAAAAGGCCGTGACGGAGGACCCGGAGAAGGCCAAGAAGTACGCCCGGCTCTTCTACGACCAGGCGGTGCTCATCGCCGGACTGCCGCTGGAGGACGCCTCGGCCTATGCCGATCTGGTGTGCAGCCTCATGGAGTAACCACACAACCAATAAAAAAACCGCCGGCACGGTGTGCCGGCGGTTTTTTTCGCACGCGCTTTCGTTTTTGGGGCAGCTTTCCGGCCTGCGGCCCCCCGCCGCAGGCCGGAAAGAGTTGGGTTGGGAGAGAGAGAAGAAGAAGTTACAGCAGCTGATCCAGCGCGTTGGTGAAAGCACCGGCAGGCTGGACGCCCACCAGACGGCCCACCTCCTTGCCGTTCTGGAAAAAGACCACCGTGGGGATGCTCATGATGCCGAAGCGGGCGGCCAGGTCCTGGCACTGGTCCACGTCCACCTTGGCAACCAGAGCCTTGCCCTCGTAGCTCTCACCGATCTTCTCGATGGTGGGGGCCAGCATCTTGCAGGGGCCGCACCAGGTGGCCCAGAAGTCCACCATGGCCACAGGGGCGGTCTGAATGGCACTGTTAAACTCCACAGAATTGGTAAAATGCTTCACGCTCATATCGATTTCTCCTTTTTTCTTTTTATTATATGCAGTATTGTATGTGCGAAGGAAAGTCTCTATCCGCGCTTCCGCCCGGAGGCGGAAGGTAGTATCACTTTTTGCGGCTCACGGCGTCCACGTAGGCTGCCGCCTTCTGGCCCGCGATGAGGCCCTCACCGGTGGCCTTGGCCACCTGCAGCGGTCCGCCGGTGCAGTCGCCGGCGGCGAACAGGCCCGGCAGATTGGTGGCCATGGACCGGTCCACCTTGACATAGCTGCCCTGGGTCTCCAGCTCCGGGAAGATCTCCGTGGGAGCCATGGACGGCCGCAGCAAAAATACCGCGTCCACCGCCAGCTGCTCCCCGTCCACTGTCACGCCGCTGACCTTGGCCTGGCCCTGGATCTCCACCTGTTTGGGAGAGAGGAAAAAGCGCACGCGGCAGCCGATCTCCTCCAGGAAATCCGCCTCCCGGCGGCTCTCGGCGTCGTAGCCGATGACGGCCACGTCCTTGCCCCGGTAGAGGCCGCCATCGCAGGTGGCGCAGTAGCTGACGCCGGTGCCCAGCAATGCCTCCTCCCCGGGGAATTTCTTGCCCCGGACGATGCCCGCCGCCAGGATGAGGGCCTTGGCCTCCTCCACGTCGGCGCCGATGCTGACGTACCAGCTCTCGCCGTCATAGGCGGCGTTGAGCACCTTGCCCCGGCGGATCTCCGCCCCGGCCTGGATGGCGTGGTCCTCCAAGGCCTTGAGAAGCTGGGCGCCGGTGACACCGGGCAGGCCCGGGTAGTTGTCCACCAGCTCCGACTTCCACAGAGGATTGTCCTCCAGATCGTTGGACACCACCAGCACGCTCTTGCCTCTGGCCCGGGCGTTGAGGGCCGCGGACAGCCCCGCCGGGCCGCCGCCAATGACCAAAATGTCATAGGACATATTGCTCTACCTCCTCTTCAAACAGCGCCGCCGCCAGACGGGCGGCCTCCGGCGTAGCACGGTAGTAGACCTCGCTGCCCGCTCGCTCCGCGGTGACAGCGCCCGCCGCCTTGAGCTTTTGCAGATGCTGGGACACGCAGGACTGGGACTGCCCCGTCTTTTCCTCCATACACCGGACGTTGTGGCACCCGGTGGTCAGCAGGCCATGGACGATTCGCAGCCGCAGCGGATGGGACAATGCCTTGAGCAGCTCCGCTTTGCGTTCATATTCCTGAAGCTCTCTCATGTTTTCACCTGCATTCTTGATTTATGATATAATAATATCATAATATTATAATTTGTCAAGAGGAATTTTTCCAAATTTTTTCGCCTTTTTTCGCCGGTGGGTTTCGGGCCGGTCGGGCAGCGGAACCAACGAGGCCCGGAACGGCGCAAAGGGGCATGGCGCAAGCGTACCGGGCCCGGGAGCATGGGGTCGGACATGGCAGGCGTCGCCCACTGAAAAGCAAGGCCCCAAAGCAGAAGGCGCACCTCTCCCCTGCCCCAGAGACAAAAAAAGCCCGGGAGCGCTCAAAAGCGCTCCCGGGTAGTTGCTGTTGGTTGTTTGCGGGCTTTGGTCCCTTTTTACAGGTTGCACAGAGCCAGCAGGTTCTCCCAGCGGCGGTCGACCTCCTGCTGGAAGGCCTCGATCATCCACTCGTTGCCGGGCTTGAAGAGGTGGGCGAAACGGCCCTGCAGCTTCAGGTACTCCTCAACGGGCAGCTTGTTCTTGGGCTCATAGCTCAGGTAGTACTTGCCCTCGACGACCTCGAACAGAGGCCACACGCAGGTCTCCACAGCGGCCTTGCAGATCTTCATCAGATCCTCGCTGGGATAGCGCCAGCCACGGGGGCAGGGAGCCATCACGTTCAGGAAGGCAGCGCCGGGGGTGTAGATGGCCTTGTGGGCCTTCTCGCAGATATCCTTGAAGTTGCCGATGAAGGTGGTCTGAGCCACATAGGGGATGCCGTGGGCCACCATGATCTTGGTCAGGTCCTTCTTATTCTGGATCTTGCCGGGAACCACCTTGCCCTGGGGAGTGGTGGTGGTGTCGGCGAAACGAGGGGTGGAGGAGGAACGCTGGATACCAGTGTTCATGTAGGCTTCGTTATCGTAGCACACATACACCATGTCGTGGCCGCGCTCCATGGCGCCGGACAGGGACTGGAAGCCGATGTCGTAGGTGCCGCCGTCGCCGCCGAAGGCGATGAACTTATAGGTGTCATCCAGCTTGCCCTGCTTCTTCAGAGCACGGTAAGCAGTCTCCACGCCGGAGCAGGTGGCAGCGGCGTTCTCGAAGGCGTTGTGGATGAAGCTCTCCTTCCAGGCGGTGTAGGGATACATGAAGGTGGAGACCTCCATGCAGCTGGTGGCGCCGGTGACCACGGCCTTATCGCCGGGCTCCAGCTGACGCAGCACGGTACGGATGGCGATGGGGGAGCCGCAGCCGGCACACATGCGGTGGCCGCCGGCCAGGCGCTCTTCCCGCATCAGGTTTTCTTTCAGATTGTAACTCATGTTTCTGCTCCCTCCTTATTCCCGCACGTCCAGATAGCGGTAGGTCTCACCGGTCTTGCCGGTCTCCGCGATCTCCTTCAGGTCGGCGAACACGTGCTGGATGCTCTCCACACGCACGTCACGGCCGCCCAGACCGTAGATATAGCTGATACCCTTGGGGCCGCTGACGCCGGCAGCGTACAGGGAGGCAGTGACCTCCGCGTACATGGGGCCGCAGTGACCGTTGAAGCTGTCGTCCTTATCCATGACGGCAAAGGCCTTCACGCCCTTCAGGGCCTCCACGATCTCCTCGGAGGGGAAGGGACGGAAGGAACGAACCTTGATCATACCGACCTTACGGCCCTGAGCGCGCAGCTCCTTGATGGCCTCCTTGGCGGTACCGGCGGAGGAGCCGATGATGACGATGGCTTCCTCAGCGTCGTCCATCTCGAACTTCTCGATCAGGCCATAGGTACGGCCGGTCATGGCGCCGAACTCAGCGCCCACCTTCTTGATGACTTCCTTGGCGTCCATCATGGCCTGAGCCTGCTGACGCTTGGCTTCCATATAGTAGGCGGGAGTGGCGTAAGCGCCCACGGCCATGGGGGACTTGAGCAGAGCGCCCTCGGGCTTGTACTCGCCCACGAACTCGCGGACCTTCTCGGTCTCCACCAGCTCGATGTTCTCAATGGCGTGGGAGGTGATGAAGCCGTCCTGGCAGATCATGATGGGCAGGCCCACAGCCTCGCCGATGCGCATGGCCTGCAGGTAGTTATCATAGGCCTCCTGGTTGGTCTCGGCAAACAGCATCAGCCAGCCGGCATCCCGGACGCTCATGGCGTCGGAGTGGTCGTTGTTGATGTTGATGGGGCCGGACAGAGCGCGGCAGGACACAGCCAGGGTGATGGGCAGACGGTCGGAAGCAGCCACATACAGCATCTCGGTCATGTAGCACAGACCGCAGGAAGAGGTGGCGGAAATGGCGCGGCAGCCAGCGGCCTCGGCGCCGATGCAGGTGGACATGGCGGAGTGCTCGCTCTCCACGGGGATGAACTCGGTATCCACCTCGCCGTTATCCACATAGGAGGAGAAGTACTGGGGGATCTCCGTGGAGGGCGTAATGGGATAGGCGCCCATAACGTCGGGGTTGATTTGCTTCATTGCGTAGGCGACGGCTTCATTGCCGGAAAGTCTTTCTCTGATTCCCAT
>CDTY01015549.1_pt1 | contig 25183 bp, 18 predicted proteins | sample 557731 | NCBI WGS metagenome assembly CDTY01 (sample SAMEA3182101, study PRJEB8094) | gut metagenome | biome: human; feature: gut; material: Stool; isolation source: human stool | place: Canada | collected 2013-02-12
TTTTCAACGTATCCATATTGGTTCTTTCGCTTTGCTTCTGCCGCTTTCAGAAGTCATTCTTTCCGGCGGCCCTTGGCGCTCAAGTATAATACCATATCCCGACACGTTTGGCAACCCCTTTTTTCACTTTTTTCGTTTCTTTTTGCGTCTTTGACTTTTTGACTAGTTTTTTAACTGCAATTTACACGTTCCTTGACGTGGAAGCTGCGGTGGCCTCAGAGGTCATTTTTCTCTATATAATAAGGTATTGTTCTATCCAGACTTCCAGAGAAGTATACACCGCCGTGGATATTACGCCCCGGAATGCAAACACTTTCCTTGCACAGTTTGTCAAGAGCTTTGGCCTCAAATTTTGCTCCAAGATTCTCGGCTCAATTTTGGCGAAACCGCCAAAACACAAAATGTAGTGGTTTCTCCATTGACATATCACTAAATAGTGATATCATAGAATCACATCAATTGAACGCATCCCAAGACTGCTTTGCGGGTGCCTCTTTCGCAAGAGGCACCCGTTTGAACTGTACACAGATAGAACGACGGAGGAACACTATGAAGATCATCAAGCGCAACGGTTCGGAAGTTCCATTTGATATCACCAAGATCATCACTGCGGTCACCAAGGCCAGCGATTCGGTCAGCCGCAAGAGCAGCCTGACCCAGGAGCAGATCTTGTCCATCGCCAACGATGTCACGGAGCAGTGCCAGGCGCTGAACCGTGCCGTGAGCGTGGAAGAGATCCAGGACATGGTGGAGAACAAGCTGATGGACATTCAGGCCCACGATGTAGCCCGCCATTATATCACCTACCGTTATGTGCAGAGCCTGAAGCGCCAGACCAACACCACCGACGAGCGCATCCTCAGCCTGATCGAGTGCCAGAACGAGGAAGTCAAGCAGGAGAACGCCAACAAGAACCCCACCGTGAACAGCGTCCAGCGTGACTATATGGCTGGTGAGATCTCCAAAGACCTGACCGCCCGCCTGCTGCTGGACCCGGAGATCGTCAAGGCACACAATGAGGGCCTGATCCACTTCCACGATTCCGACTACTTTGCGCAGCACATGCACAACTGCGATCTGGTCAACCTGGAGGATATGCTGCAGAACGGCACCGTGATCTCCGGCACCTATATTGAAAAGCCCCACAGCTTTTCTACCGCCTGCAACATTGCCACCCAGATCATTGCGCAGGTGGCATCCAACCAGTACGGCGGCCAGAGCATCAGTCTGACCCATCTGGCTCCCTTTGTGGATGTCTCCCGCAAGAAGATTGCCGCTGAGGTCGAGGCGGAGATGGAAGGGCTGGACGTTACCCCGGAGCGCAAGAAGGCGATCGTGGAGCGCCGCCTGCGCAACGAGATCAACCGCGGTGTCCAGACCATCCAGTATCAGGTCGTGACCCTGATGACCACCAACGGTCAGGCCCCCTTCATCACCGTGTTCATGTATCTGGGAGAAGCCCGCAACGCACAGGAAAAGGCCGACCTTGCCATCATCATCGAGGAGACCATCCGCCAGCGCTATCAGGGCGTGAAGAACGAGGCCGGTGTCTGGATCACCCCCGCCTTCCCCAAGCTGATCTATGTGCTGGAAGAGGACAACATCCGCCCCGGCACTCCCTATTACTATCTGACCGAATTGGCTGCCAAGTGCACCGCCAAGCGGATGGTGCCCGACTACATCTCCGAGAAGAAGATGCTCGAGCTCAAGGTGGACAAAAACGGTGAGGGCCATTGCTACACCTGCATGGGCTGCCGCAGCTTCCTGACCCCCTATGTGGACCCCGAGACCGGCAAGCCCAAATACTACGGCCGCTTCAATCAGGGTGTTGTCACCATCAATCTGGTGGATGTAGCCCTTTCCTCCGGCGGCAACTTCGAGAAGTTCTGGAAGATCTTTGACGAGCGTCTGGCTCTCTGCCACAAGGCACTGCAGGCCCGCCATCAGCGCCTGATGGGCACCCCCAGCGATGCCGCCCCCATTCTGTGGCAGTACGGCGCACTGGCCCGCCTGAAGAAGGGCGAGAAGATCGACAAGCTGCTCTTTGGCGGCTACTCCACCATCAGCCTGGGCTACGCTGGTCTGTATGAGTGTGTGAAGTATATGACCGGCAAGAGCCACACCGATGCCGGTGCCAAGCCCTTTGCCCTGAGCGTGATGCAGCACATGAACGACAAGTGCACCGAGTGGAAGAAGGCCGAGAACATGGATTACTCTCTCTACGGCACCCCGCTGGAATCCACCACCTACAAGTTTGCCAAGTGCCTGCAGAAGCGGTTCGGCATCGTGCCCGGTATCACCGATAAGAACTATATCACCAACAGTTACCACGTCCATGTTTCGGAGCACATTGATGCCTTCACCAAGCTCAAGTTTGAGAGCGAGTTCCAGAAGTTGTCCCCGGGCGGTGCCATCAGCTATGTGGAAGTGCCCAACATGCAGGACAATCTGGAGGCCGTGATAAGCGTGCTGCAGTTCATCTATGATAACATCATGTACGCCGAGCTGAACACCAAGTCCGATTACTGCCAGTGCTGCGGCTACGACGGAGAGATCAAGATCGTTGAAGATGACGGCAAGCTGGTGTGGGAGTGCCCCAAGTGCGGCAACCGTGACCAGAACAAGCTGAACGTTGCCCGCCGCACCTGCGGTTATATCGGCACCCAGTTCTGGAACCAGGGCCGGACACAGGAGATCAAGGATCGGGTGCTGCATCTGTAACCCTCTCAGTCAACGCTTCGCATTGACAGCTCCCCCGAGAGGGGGAGCTTTTTATATGGAGTTTTATCTATGAATTACGCAACAATTAAGTATTACGACATTGCCAATGGGCCGGGGGTGCGCACCAGCATCTTTGTTTCGGGCTGCAGGCACCACTGCCCGGGCTGCTTCAACGAGGTGGCATGGGATTTCGGGTACGGCCAGCCTTTCGACAAGGCTGTGCGCAACGAGATCTTTGCATCCTGCCAGCCCGACTATATTGCAGGCATCTCTCTGCTGGGCGGTGAGCCTTTTGAGCCGGAGAATCAGCGGGAACTGCTGCCCTTCGTCCGCAACTTCAGGGCGTTATACCCGAATAAGAGCGTCTGGTGCTATTCCGGCTACACCTGGGAACAGCTGACCGGCAGTGTTCCCTGCCCGGCCCGCTGTGAGGTCACCGATGAGCTGCTGAGTCTGCTGGATGTTCTGGTGGACGGCCGCTTTGTGGAAGCCCAGCACGATATCTCCCTGCGCTTCCGGGGCAGTTCCAACCAGCGGCTTCTGGATGTACCCAAGAGCCTTGCCGCAAAGGCCCCCGTCTGGTGGGAGGACGAACAGGTGTTTGCTACCCATAGCATGTAAATCGAGGATGCCCATGAGCTATAAAACAACAAACGACTTAATGCAGCACCTGCGTGACAACGGCATCGCCATCTCCGGCGAAACACAGAAACAGCAGCTTGTCACAACCGGATATTATCATGGCTATAAAGGCTATCGTTTCTTCAAATCTGCCGGTGCGCGCCTGCCTTTTTCCTCTTATCAAGAGCTCTATGCCACCATCCAATATGATTCTGCCCTGAAAGCTCTGTTTTACGGAAAAATGATGTTCATTGAAACCGCTGTCAAGAACATCGCATTGCAGGGCATCCTTGAAAACGTACAATCCGAGAGTATTTCGGATGTTCTGGATCGTGTCGTTTGCAGTTACAACAACTCCCCTGCCAATTTCACCGTTGAACAGAAAAAGCGAGCCCAGCAAAACAAATTGAACCTTCAGCGTTCCATCCAGTCCAGCCTTGCAAACGCCTATGCAAAAGGAAATCCAAAAATCACACATTTTTACAATAATCCAACTTACTCCGGTGTTCCTCTTTGGGCTTTCTTCGAGATCATGACCATGGGAGATTTTGGATACTTGCTTTCTTGTTTGACTTTTCCTGTCCGAAAAGATATTTCCACCCGCATTGGCCTTGATCTTTCCAACGATACATCCTGTGAGCTCTTATTTCGCTACATCTATGCTTTGAAAGATCTCCGGAATGCTATTGCTCACAATGCCGTGGTATTTGATACCCGATTTCGCAATTTTGACCCCACAAAGGCAATGAAAGCCTGTCTCCGTTCTGCGATTCAGCTTCCGTATGTCAATTTCAAGACCATCGGAGATTATGTCATTCTGATGTCCTATTATCTGAAGCTATTGCAGATGCCAAATTCCGAAATCCTTAAGTTCATTGAAGAATTTGAGCATATCACAGAAACCTATCGCTCTGAAGTCAACCCTGCCGTTGCTTCAATTGTCATTCATCCCGACCTGACGAAACGGATGGAAATTTTGAAAAATTATATTTAACAGTTGCATTTTTTCAACAGCTGCGATATAATATTCTTACTAATTGGGGTATATGTTCTCAGGGACATATACTTGAGGGAACTGGAGCGATTCAGTTCCCTTTTATTTTTACAAAAAGCGTCCCGTTTTCCACCCTGCCTGCACTGGCCGTGGAAAACGGGACGCTTTATTTGTTCTTTTATCTCCAATTCACCGTGTGCCAACGGTTTCTTCGATCACACTGAGGAACTCCTGCCCATAGCGGGCGGCCTTTTTCTCGCCCACACCGGGGATATTGAGCAGTTCCTCCACGCTCAGAGGCTTTTTCAGCGCCATCTGGCGGAGGGTGGAATCGTTGAACACCATATAGGCAGGGAGCTTCTGCTTTGCGGCCAGCCGCTTGCGCAGGGCATAGAGGGCCGCCAGCAGCTTCTCGTCCGCTTCGCTGAGGGCATCTTCGTCGGCACGGCGGCGGGAGGCCGAGGCCAGCCGCTTTGCACTGGCCGCGGCACGCTGGCGGGCTTGTGCCGCCTGCTCCTCCACCTGTTCGGCAGCCTGTGCTGCCAGCAGACAGTTGGAACAGTTCTCGCACTTCTGGGGCGCGGCCTCGCCGAAGTAGCTCAGCAGATACCCCCGCAGGCAGCGCGGCGTGGTGGAGTAGAAGGTCATGTACTTGAGCCGCTCCTCTGCCTTGCGTGCCGCTTCGGCCTTGACATCCGCAGGCAGGCCGTTGTCAGCCTCCATCTCCTTGTCGATGAAGAACCGGATGGTGCGCACATCGGTGCCGGAATAGAGCAGGGTGCAGCGGGCTGGCTCCCCGTCACGGCCCGCGCGGCCCGCCTCCTGATAATAGCTCTCCAGATCCTTGGGCATATTATAGTGGATGACGAACCGGACGTTTGGCTTATCGATGCCCATGCCGAAGGCATTGGTCGCCACCATGATCTGCACCCGGTCATAGAGGAAATCGTCCTGATTCTGCCGCCGGATATCCGCATCCAGTTTGGCGTGGTAGGCTGCCGCCCGGATTCCCCGGCTCTGCAGCAGGCGGGTGGTCTCGTCCACCTGCCGGGTGGTGCTGCAATAGATGATGCCCGCATTGTCCCGCTCCCTGAGCACAAGGTCGAGCAGAACTTTGGGCTTCTCGCTGGGCAGAGCCCTGCGGGTGGCAAAATAGAGGTTGGGCCGGTCGAAGCTGGTGGTCACCTCGTAGGGGGTGTGGAGTTCCAGATGGGTGCGGATGTCCTCCCGCACATGGGCCGTGGCGGTGGCCGTAAAGGCTCCCACCACCGGGCGCTTGGGCAGGCTGTCCACAAACGCCTTGATGCGCAGGTAGCTGGGGCGGAAGTCCTGCCCCCACTGACTGATGCAGTGGGCCTCGTCCACCGTGACCATGCTGATCTCCCGCTCCTGCGCAAACCGCTGGAAACCCGGCATCTCCAGCCGCTCCGGAGCCACATAGATGATCTTATACCACCCCTCCCGGGCGCGGCGGAGCATCAGGGCCTTCTGGTTGTCCGTCAGGCTGTTGTTCAGGAAAGCTGCCGCCACACCGGCCTGTACCAGCGCCCCCACCTGATCCTTCATCAGGCTCACCAGCGGCGAGACCACGATGGTGATGCCCGGCAGCAGCAGGGCCGGCACCTGATAGCAGATGGACTTGCCCGCACCTGTGGGCATCACGGCCAACACATCCTGCCCGGCCAGCAGGCGGGAGACGATCTCCTCCTGCCCCAGGCGGAAGCTGTCGTAGCCAAAGACTTTTTTCAGAATACTATGCGGACTTTCCATGGTTCCTCCTATCCATACAAAACCGCTCCGTCATTGCTTCGCAATGCCACCTCTCCTAGTAGGAGAGGCAAATCTTGGCTCCCCTACCAGGAGAGCTGGACGCAAAGCGGCCTGAGAGGTTTATAACCCAATCAGTATACCACAACTCCCCGGATAATTGTAAAACATCTCTGACATTTCCCACGTTCGATAGCATTTCCTGCACAAAAATGCTATAATATGGGTACATATCTCCATCCCGGCTCCTGCCTTGCGCATCTGCCGGAAAAGAGCAAAGGAGTATTTTGTATGGCTCAGAAATTGATCACCTTCGCCGTCCCGTGCTACAACTCGGCGGCATATATGCGCCACTGCATCGAGACCCTGCTCTCCGCCGGGGAGCAGGCCGAGATCATCCTGGTGGACGATGGTTCCACCAAGGATGACACCCCCGCCATCTGCGACGAGTACGCCGCCAAATATCCCACCATCGTCAAGGCCATCCATCAGGAGAACGGCGGCCACGGTGAGGGCGTGAATCAGGGCATCCGCAACGCCACCGGCCTGTATTACAAGGTAGTGGACAGCGACGACTGGCTGGACGAAGCAGCCCTCAGGACCGTGCTGGCCAAGCTGAACACGCTGACTGCCCGGGGCACCGCGCCTGACCTGATGATCTGCAACTATGTCTACGAGCACGTGGAGGACAACACCAGCCACACCGTGCGCTACACCAACGTGTTCCCCCAGAACCGGCTGTTCAACTGGACGCATGTCGGCCACTTCCGGCCCGACCAGAACCTGCTGATGCACTCGGTGATGTACCGCACACAGGTGCTGCGGGACTGCGGCATGGTGCTGCCCAAGCACACCTTCTATGTGGACAACATCTTTGTCTACCAGCCCCTGCCCTTTGTCAAGAGCATGTACTATATGGATCTGGACCTGTACCGCTACTTCATCGGCCGGGCCGACCAGAGCGTGAACGAGAGTGTGATGGTCAAGCGGGTGGATCAGCAGCTGCGGGTAACCCGCCACATGATCGACTGCCAGGACCTGGATGCCCTCAAGGGCCAGAAGAAGCTGCGCAGCTATATGCTGCACTACCTCTCCATGATGATGGCCATCAGCGACATCTTCCTGCTGCTGGACGGCAGTGCCGCCGCCAAGCAGAAGGAGAACGAACTGTGGGCCTATCTCAAGGCGCACACCAGTGCCGGGGTCTACCGCTCCATCCGCTACGGCTTTGGCGGCGTGACCAACCTGAAGATCCCCAAGGGCGACAAACTCGTGCTGGGCGGTTACCGCCTTGCACAGAAGATTTTTAAATTCAATTAACAAATGTTGCTTTTCCTCCTCAGATAAGATATACTTTTTAACGTATCTTAATTCCTGAGGAGGATCTTATTTTATGGAGCAATTGCTCATTTGCATGTCTCTTTCGCTCATTGCAGGCCTGTTGGCATCCCGTGCAGCGAAAGCGGTCCGTCTGCCGGCTGTCACCTCTTATCTGGTGGCGGGGCTTCTGCTGGGCCCCTTCTTTCTGGGTCGGCTGGGCCTGAGCGGCTGGGGCTTTGGCTTCGGGAGCCTTGCACAGGTCGAGAGCTACGGCATCATCACACAGGTGGCACTGGGCTTCATCGCCTTTGTCATCGGCAACGAGTTCCGGCTCAGCGTGTTGGAGAGCATGGGCAGGCAGGCGATCACTGTGGGCATCCTGCAGGCCGTTATCACCACCGTTCTGGTGGATATCGCTCTGGTGGCCCTGCACTTTGCCCGGCCGGATGTCATCTCAATGGCATCGGCCATCACGCTGGGTGCCATCGCCTCTGCCACAGCCCCTGCCGCCACCCTGATGGTGGTCAAGCAGTACAAGGCAAGCGGCCCCCTGACCCGCCTGCTGCTGATGGTGGTCGCCATTGATGATGCCGTGGGTCTGGTGCTCTTCTCGGCCTCTTTCGGCATCGCAAACGCACTGGAGCAGGGCCGCATCGACCCCATCAGCATCCTTCTGGAGCCTCTGGTGGAGATCGTACTCAGCCTGGGTCTGGGCGCGCTGGCCGGTTTGCTGCTCAACCAGCTGGAGATCTACTTCCACTCCCGCTCCAAGCGCATGAGCCTTTCGGTGGCCTTTGTGCTGCTGACGGTAGGCCTTTCCATGGTCAGCTTTGAGGTCGGCCCCATCCACTGCAGCTTCTCGCTGCTGCTGGTCTGTATGATGACCGGCACCGTGTTCTGCAACATCTGCCCCACTTCCGATGAGCTGATGGACCGCCTGGACCGCTGGGTAAGCCCGGTGAACATCCTGTTCTTCGTGCTGTCCGGCGCGGAGCTGGACCTGAACATCCTCGCAAACCCCATGGTCCTGCTCATTGGTGCCGTCTATATCGCTTCCCGCTCTCTGGGCAAGATCTCCGGCTCCTATGTCAGCTGCAAGGCCACCCGCTGCAGCGAGAAGATCCAGAAGTATCTGGGCATCACCCTGCTGCCGCAGGCCGGTGTGGCGCTGGGCATGGCCGCCGAGGCTGCCGAGCTTTCCGACGGCCACATGGTGCGCAACGTGGTGCTCTTCTCGGTGCTGGTGTACGAGCTGGTCGGCCCGACCCTGGCCAAGCTCAGCCTGACTGCCGCAGGCGAGATCATCCCCGAGGGCCGCACGAGCGCCCGTACCACCAACAAGCCGGAGGAGCCGGTCAGCGTGGAGTAACCTCTCCCACAGGGCTTGGCTCCCCTATCAGGGGAGCTGCCGCCGCAGGCGGCTGAGAGGTTTTATACACTACAAAAGCCGCTGCACAGTTGTTACGCTGTGCAGCGGCTTTTTGTTTGCTCTTTATTTCAGCACGATCTCATCGTTCTCAGCATCCACGGTCAGGGTGGAGCCGGAAACAAGGGTACCGTCGATGATCTTTTCAGCGGCGGGGTCCTCCACAGCCTTGCGGATGGTCCGGCGCAGGTCGCGGGCACCAAACTTGCCGCCCTGGCTCTTGTGCACCAGCGCTGCCAGTGCCGCCGGGGTATAGCTGTAGGCAATGCCCTTGGCCTCCATGCTGGGCTTGTACTCGTCCAGCATCAGGGCGGCAACGCCCTGCAGGGTCTCCTCGCTCAGCGGCTTGAAGGTGATGACCTCATCCACGCGGCCCAAAAACTCGGGGCGGAGGAACTGGCTCAGTGCCTTGCGGCTCTTCTCCTCGTTCCGCTCCTCCTCGCTGCGGTTGAAGCCCAGACTTGCGGTGGTCTGGTCGCTGCTGCCCGCATTGGAGGTCATGCAGATGACGGTGTTGGAGAAATCCACGGTGCGGCCCTGGGCATCGTTGATCTTGCCCTCGTCCAGGATCTGCAGCAGGATATTCATCACATCAGGGTGAGCCTTTTCGATCTCATCGAACAGCACCACGCTGTACGGGCGGCGGCGGACCTTTTCGGTCAGCTGACCCGCCTCCTCGTAGCCCACATAGCCCGGAGGGGAACCGATCATGCGGGACACGGCGTACTTCTCCATATACTCGCTCATATCCAGCCGGATCAGGGGGTCGGGGCCGTCAAAGAGCTGGTTTGCCAGCTGCTTCACCAGCTCCGTCTTACCCACGCCGGTGGGGCCCACAAAGATGAAGCTGGCCGGACGGCGGCGGCCCGAAAGGTCGGCGCGGCTGCGCTTGACCGCCTGCGCCACCAGGTGCACGGCATCGTCCTGACCGATGATCTTCTTTTTCAGCTCGGTCTCAAGGCTGGCGAGCTTTGCATACTCGGTCTCCCGGATCTTCACCGCCGGGATGCCCGTCCACAGCTCAATGACCTTGGCCACATCGTCCATGGTCACCTGGATTTCCCCGGCTGCAGCCTGCTTGGCGGGCAATTCCCGCTCCAGCTGTGCCATCCGGGTCTTGCGCTCTGCCACACGCTCGTAGTCGATGGGCTCGTTCACATCGGCGTTTTCCATGTCGGCTTCTTCCTGCTTGAGGGCCTCCAGTTCCTTCTGCATGGTCAGGTACTCGGAGATGACCGGGTGGGCCAGATTACAGCAGGCACATGCCTCGTCCAGCAGGTCGATGGCTTTATCGGGCAGGTAGCGGTCAGTGATATACCGCTCGCTCAGGGTCACGGTGGCGTTCAGCACATCGGCGGGCACTTGCACATGGTGGTGCTCCTCGTAGTAATGCTTGATGCCGCCCATCACGGCCAGCGTATCAGCGACGCTGGGTTCCTCCACCCGCACGGGCTGGAACCGGCGCTCCAGCGCCTGGTCCTTCTCGATATACTTGCGGTACTCGTTGAAGGTGGTAGCACCGATGACCTGAATCTCGCCACGGGAGAGGGCGGGCTTCAGAATGTTGCCCGCATTCATGGCACCCTCGCTCTCACCGGCAGAGGTAATGGTGTGGATCTCGTCAATGAACAGGATGACATTGCCCGCCGCCTTGACCTCGCTCAGCAGGCCCTTGACCCGCTGCTCGAACTGGCCGCGGAACTGGGTGCCTGCCACAAGGCTGGTCAGGTCGAGCAGAAAGATCTCCTTATCCTGCAGCCCTGCCGGCACCTGCCCCTTGGCAATGCGCTCGGCAATGCCCTCGGCAATGGCGGTCTTGCCAACGCCCGCCTCACCAATGAGGCAGGGGTTGTTCTTCTGGCGGCGGCTCAGGATCTGGATGGTGCGGTAGATCTCCCGGTCGCGGCCGATGATATCATCCAGCTTCCCCTCCCGGGCTTTGCGGGTCAGGTTCTCGCAGTAGGTATCCAAAAACTTGCGGCGGGGCGGCTTTTTCTCATTTTTGCCCGCCTTCTTTTCGTTTTTGCCGTTCTGGGCACCGCCGTTCACCCCCAGCGGGAAGGTGGCGCTGGAGCCGGGCACAAGGTCGCCGTCCTCTTCGCTCTGGTCCGGCTGGCCCATGCCCATCATCATGGAGAAGGGGTTCATGTTGCTCATGTCCCCCATCTCCTGCATCATGTTTTCCATCCGGTCTTCCATGGCATCCATGTCCTCGTCGGACATGCCAAACTGCTTCATCAGATCATCGACCGGTTTGATGTGCATCTCCCGGGCACAGTGCAGGCAGTACCCCTCGTTTTTCATCTGGCCATTTTCCATCCGCTGGACAAAAATAATGGCAGGCCGCTTCTGGCATCGAATGCAGACCATTGTTCCTCCTTTTCCCTCCCCGCTCAGACAAACGGGTTGAACACATTGAATACTTTATAGTAAAGGCTGCCGCTCATCACCGTGTCGTTGAGCATGGTGAGGTTGCCGCCGGTGATCACAATGAGCGCCCAGACCACGCAGAGCACCAGATAGATGTCCACAAGGCTGGCAATGCCGCCCACGCCCCAGCCCAGCCAGTGGTTCACTGCACCGATCACGGGCAGCTTGTTCACCAGCCCCAGCACTGTGACCAGCAGGCTGACCAGCATCCGCAGCAGGGCGAACGCCACAAAGAACAGCACCAGCGAGATCACTGGGGTCAGCAGCGGAGCCAGCACCTTCTGGACGATGGTATCCGCCAGCACAACGGCGTTGTCATTGAGGACGGCAGAGATGGAGCGCTCGCAGGCATCCACGATGGATGCCCGGAACGCCTCGGGCAGAAAGCCCGCGTACCGCTGGGCAATGCCATCCAGACTGACGGCTCCCCCGGCGGCGATATTGGCAGCGATCTGGTCCCGGAAGCTTCCGGCGAGGAAGCGCTCGAACACCTGCCCGGCTGCCCAGCCTGAAAAGGCTCTGGCACCGAACAGGCTGATGAGGCTGCCCGTCAGCTGCACCACCGAGGCCAGAAAGCCTTTGCGGGCATACCGGACGGCCAGCACCAGCCAGACCACCGTACATAGGATATCAAAAATAAATGACGGATTCTTGAACATACGTTTAACCTTATTCCGAACTGGCTCACCCTCTCAGTCACGACTGCCGTCGTGCCAGCTCCCCCAAAGGGGGAGCCAACGCTTCTGACAGGGGAAGCCACAAGATAAATTGCACTCTTTTTCCTCGAAGCCGCAATTGCCTCTCCCTTTGGGAGAGGTGGCAATGCGCAAGCATTGACGGAGAGGGCTAATCAGCGGGTGCTTCCAACTTCTGCACCGTATTGCCGCTGAACAGCAGCAGATCCCTGCTGTTGGCCAGCAATGCCTGCGGGCTGGTGTCAAGGTTCTGGCTCCACTGCTGGGTGCCAGATGCATCAAAGCACTCCACGGCGTTATCGGCCAGCAGATAGAACAGGTTCCCCGCCCGGACAATGGAATTTGCCGCCGAGACAGCGGCGCTGAACTGGACGTTCAGGTTTTTGTCCAGCGTCACAGCCTGAGAGACCTGCCCCGATGCCAGCAGCAGGGCCACATTGCCTGCCGCGTCCACCGAAACATCTTTCAGCTCCGTGCCCGCAAAATCATAGACCGCACGCTCGCCGCCGCCCGCATTGTAGAGCACAGCCCTGGTATCGTAGACAGCCAGGATCGTGGAAGCAGAGGTCCACCCCAGCCACTGGGGCACGCCGCCCTGATTCACCAGACTGACGGGATCGCCCGATGCCAGATTGATGAGGTAGAGGTTGGTCATCACCTGTCCCCCGCTGACGGTGACGGCTGCCGCCGCCAGCTTCCGGCTGTCGGGGGAAAAGGCCATCCGCAGGGGGGTGCCGTCGTTGGAGGTCATGCTCCAGCTGAGCTGCTGCTCCATGGAGGGGCTGTATACCAGCAGCTTTGCCATGCTGGTCTGGTCCTCCGTGACCACAGCCAGCGTGCCGTTGTCCGACATGGCGCAGAGGAAAATGCTGTTTTCCAGCTGCTTGGTGTAGAGGTTCTGGGTGCGGCTCTCCACCCGCAGCTCGTTTCCGGAGCGATTGTAGAGGACAAAGCGGGTCTTGCCCGCGGCCAGCGCCGGGCGGGCATAGCCGCTCTGGATGCTGTTCAGCTTTTTGCCGGTGCGCGACCAGACCACACAGCCCTCGTCCCCCAGCTCCACAAAGCTGCCGGTCAGGGGGGCCATCTGCTCCAGCTCGGCCACACCGGTCTGTTGGGGCCAGCCGGAGCCGGGCAGCAGGGCAATGCGGGCCGTATCGGTCAGGTCCTTCAGGGCCGCCACCGAGCTGCCCGCGATGCCGGTGGCAAACAGCACCACCGCCGTCAGCAGCACCAGCAGCACCGCCGTGCGGCGGATGCGCCGGTTCCGCACACGCTGGCGGGCAGCTTCCAGATATTCGACCCGCCCTTCCGAAAGCGGCTCGTCACTCTCCGGACGGTTGCGATTTTTTCTCATAGGTCGTAGTCCACCTTCTCCAAAAATAGCCCTTTCGCGGGCAGCGTCGGCCCGGCCTGGCTGCGGTCCCGGCTGGCAAGGATGCCGGGGATGGCATCGGGCTGCATCCGGCCCGCGCCCACCTCACACAGGGTGCCTGCCAGAATGCGCACCATGTTATAGAGGTAGCCGTCCGCTGTCACCTCAATGTCCACCTCGTCGCCCTTCCGGGTCACATGGCAGTCGGTGATGGTGCGCACGGTATCTCCGTGGGCAGCAGCAGAGGAACCCGCCGCGCACAGGGCCAGAAAATCGTGCTTTCCCACAAACTGTTCCGCCGCCCTCTGCATGGCATCCACATCCAGCCGCCGGGGCACCCGGGTGTAATATTTTTCATCAAAAGGCGAATCGATGGGGTGGTTGTGGATGCGGTATAGGTAGGTCTTGGTATGGGCGGCATAGCGGGCGTGGAACTCCTCCGGCACCACCCGGGCACACAGCACCCGGATATCCGGGGGCAGGTGCTGGTTGATGGCCAACGGCAGCTTTTCGGGGGGGATGCGGGTCTCTGCGTGGAAGTTCAGCGCAAAGCCCAGCGCGTGGACCCCGGCATCGGTGCGGCTGCACCCCTTGATATCGGGGCGGCTGTGGAGCACCGCCTCCAGCCCATCCTGAAAGGTCTGGGCCACGCTCCGCCCGTTGGGCTGCACCTGAAAGCCGCAGTAGTTGGTGCCGTCGTAGGCAAGGGTAAGTAGATAGTTCTGCATGGAACTCCTTCCGTCACGGCTTTGCCGTGCCACCTCCCTCAAAGAGGGAGGCTATAAGGCCCCCTCCTCGAGGGGGCTGTCGCCGCAGGCGACTGGGGGAGTTTTTAAAAATTCGGGAACACCAGTCTCGAGCTCAGGATCACCATAAAGCAGACGATGCACACCGCCAGGTCGATATAATCCTGCCGGGTGCAGCGCAGCACCTTCAGGCGGGTGCGGCCATCACCGCCGCGGTAGCAGCGGCACTCCATGGCCATGGCCAGCTCATCGGCGCGGCGGAAGGCCGAGATGAACAGCGGGATGAGCACCGGCACCAGCGCCTTGACTCGCTCCATCATGGAGCCGTTGTCCAGCATGGCACCGCGGGCTTTCTGGGCGTTCATGATCTTGTCGGTCTCTTCGATCAGGGTCGGGATAAACCGCAGGGCAATGCTCATCATCATGGCCAGCTCGTGCACCGGGAAGTGCAGCCTGCCCAAAGGCTTGAGCAGCTGCTCGATGGCATCCGTCAGCACGATAGGGCTGGTGGTATAGGTCAGCAGGCTGGTGCCCGCGATCAGTGCCATCACGCGCACCGCCATCAGGATGGCATAGCGCAGGCCCTCGGCGTAGATGTTCAGCACCCAGAAGTGCACCAGCGGCTCGCCCTCGCCCGAAACAAAGAAGAGGTTGAGCACCGCGGTAAAGAGGATGATGGGCAAAATGGGCTTCAGGCTCTTGGTGATGAGCTTGAAGGGAATCTTCGCCACGCCGTACATGGCCACAAGAAATACAAGGGACAGCGTCAGGCCCAGCGGGTTGGACGCGGCAAACAGCAGGATGATGTAGACGATGGTCAGCACCAGCTTCATGCGGGGGTCGAACTTATGCACAAGGCTGTCGCCCGGGAAGTGCTGGCCGATGGTGATATCTCTCAGCATGTGGCAGCGCCCCCCTTCTTTGCATCCACACGGGGCAGCACAAGGCTTTCGCCTGCGTCCCGGCGCTTCTTGGCTTCCAAAATCATCTTGACGGCATAGGGCACGGTGTAAACATCCGCCGGGACATCCACACCCATCTCCCGCAGCTTGAGGAAGATCTTTGTGACCTGCGGCACGCTCAGGCCCAGCGCCAGCAGCTCGGGCGCACGGGCAAACACGTTCTCAACGGTGTCATACATGGCGATCTTCTTGTTGCTCATCACCAGCACACGGTCGGCGTACTTGGCAATATCCTCCATGCTGTGGGAGACCAGCAGCACGGTGGTGCCGGTCTTTTTGTGGTACTCCTTGACCTCAGACAGGATCTCGTCCCGGCCCTCCGGGTCCAGACCGGCGGCAGGCTCATCCAGCACCAGAATGCGGGGCTTCATGGCCATCACACCCGCCACGGCCACCCGGCGCTTCTGGCCGCCGGACAGCTCAAAGGGGCTGCGCTGTAGCAGCGCCTCATCCAGGCCGACAAAGTCCGCTGCTTCATGCACCCGCCTGTCGATCTCGGCCTCGTCCAGCCCCATGTTTCTGGGGCCAAAAGCGATATCCTTATAGCAGGTCTCCTCAAACAGCTGGTACTCCGGGTACTGGAACACCAACCCGGTGAGGAAACGGAATTCCCGGATCTTTTCCGGCTCGGCCCACAGGTCGCGGCCATCGATGATGATGTGGCCACTGGTGGGCTTGTTCAGGCCGTTCATGTGGGTGATGAGGGTGCTCTTGCCGGAGCCGGTGGCACCGATGATGCCCACAAAGTCTCCCTCTTCCACCTCAAAGCTCACGTCATCCAGCGCGGTGACGGCATTGGGCATTCCCGGGTTATAGACATAACTCAGGTGATCTACTTTGATAATGCTTCCCATCTTCCGTCCCCTCCCTTACTTCAAAAGCTCATACAGAGCCTGTGCGCACGCGCCGGTGTCGATGATGCCCTCGGGCATGGGAATGCCGGCCTTGACCAGCTCATCCCGCAGTTCGGCAGCCTGCGGCACATCCAGCCGCAGGGCGCGCACCTTTTCGGTCTGGCTGAATACCTCTTTCGGGGTGCCCTCCATGACCACATTGCCCTTGCTCATCACCAGCACGCGGTCGGCCTGAGCAGCTTCTTCCATATAGTGGGTGATGGACACCACCGTGATGCCCATGTTCTTGTTCAGATGGTGGATGGTCTGCATCACCTGCTCCCGGCCCCGGGGATCAAGCATGGCGGTGGCCTCGTCCAGGATCAGGCAGTCGGGCCGCATGGCGACCACGCCCGCAATGGCAACGCGCTGCTTCTGGCCGCCGGACAGGTTGTGGGGCGCACGCTCCCGGTATTCATAGATGCCCGCCATCTTCATCGCTTCATCCACGCGGCGGCGCATCTCCTCCGGCGGCACGCCCAGATTTTCCAGCGCAAAGGCGACATCTTCCTCCACCACGGTGGCAACGATCTGGTTGTCCGGGCTCTGGAACACCATGCCCACGGTCTGGCGGATATCGTAGATCTTGTCCTCGTCTTTGGTGTCCATCCCCTCCACCAGCACAGTGCCGCTCTCCGGCAGAAGGATGGCGTTGAAGTGCTTGGCCAGCGTGGATTTTCCACAGCCGTTGGCCCCCAGCACTGCCACAAATTCGCCCCGCTTCACCTCAGCCGACACGCCGTTCAGGGCGTAGTCCGGCTGTTCCGGGTCATAGCGGAACTTCAGATCTTTCGCAGTTAAAATCGTTTCTTCCATAGGTTTTCTCTTTCCGGTGGTGCGCCCCTCTCAAAAGGGCTGTACCCCATTCTTGGTTCTTCTTCATTTTTTCAGAATGGCTGCCGTCAGGACACTCCCCCAGTCTGCTTCGCAGACAGCCCCCTCTGAGATGGGGCCTCTGGCGCAACCGAGAAGTTTTCCGGCAAACGGTCAACGTTCCCGCCATGCCAAAGGCTCCCTCCCCGAGAGAGCTGGCACGGCGACAGCCGTGACTGAGGGAGTTCATTCTTCCCAAATGGCCGTTGCGCCGCAGGGCACAACGCCGCCGGTGGCGGAAACGGGCAGGCCGATCTCATCACAGCTGGTCTTGCCGCCAAAGCGGGGCACCAGCGTGGTCTTGAGCATATACTCCATGACCGCGGGGGACAGGCCGGTGGTGTAGCTGTTGACCGCAAAGAAGAGGGGCGTATCGCTCAGCACTTCCTCGCACTGGCTGATGAGCTCGTAGATGCAGTCCTCCAGCTTCCAGATCTCGCCGCCGGGGCCGCGGCCGTAGCTGGGCGGGTCCATGATGATGCCATCGTAGGTGTTGCCCCGGCGCTTTTCCCGGGCCACGAACTTGGCGCAGTCGTCCACCAGCCAGCGGATGGGCCGGTCCGCCAGACCACTGGCCACGGCGTTGTCCTTGCCCCACGCTACGATGCCCTTGGAAGCATCCACATGGCAGACAGTAGCTCCCGCAGCGGCACACGCCAGCGTTGCGCCGCCAGTGTAGCCAAACAGGTTCAGCACCTTGACAGGGCGGCCTGCCGCACGGATCTTTCTGGCGTACCAGGCCCAGTTGACAGCCTGCTCCGGGAACACGCCGGTGTGCTTGAAACCGGTGGGGCTGACGATGAGGGTCAGCTTGTCCTCGCCCTCACCGCAGGAGATCTTCCACTTCTCAGGCAGACGGCGGCGGTACTCCCACTCTCCGCCCCCCTGATTGGAGCGGTGGTAGATGGCATCGGCCTTGGCCCAGAGCGGGCTCTGCTTCTCGGTTTTCCACACCACCTGCGGGTCGGGCCGGATGAGGATGGTCTCTCCCCAGCGCTCCAGGCGGTTGCCGCCGGTGGCATCCAGCAGCTCGTAATCTTTCCAACTATCTGCAGGGCGCATAAGCGTCCTCCTTTCTCTCTTCAAACGGCTCAGAACAGGCTCTGCTGGCCGTTGTCCTCCGGGCTTCCGGTCTCGGGGGCTTTCAGGCCCAGGTGCTCATAGGCAAGGCGGGTGGCACAGCGGCCACGGGGGGTGCGGGTCAGAAAGCCCATCTGCATCAGGTAGGGCTCACACAGGTCCTCCAGCGTCACGGCCTCCTCGCCCAGCGCCGCCGCCAGCGTTTCCAGGCCCACAGGGCCGCCGTTGTACATCTCAATGATGGCGCGGAGCAGGCTGCGGTCCAGCTCGTCCAGACCCAGCGCGTCCACGTCCATCCGCTTCAGGCTCATCAGGGAAACATCCCGGTCGATGATGCCATCCCCCAGCACGGTGGCAAAGTCGCGGACACGCTTCAAGAAGCGGTTTGCCACGCGGGGGGTGCCCCGGCTGCATTTGGCCAGCTCGTAAGCGCCCTCCGGGGTGATGGGCTGGTCGAGGATGCCCGCCGAGCGCTGGATGATCCGGCTCAGCTCATCGGGGCTGTACAGCTCCAGCTTGAGCAGCACACCGAAGCGGTCCCGCAGGGGGCCGGTGATCTGGCCCGCACGGGTGGTAGCGCCCACCAGCGTGAAGCGGGGCAGGTTGATCCGGATGCTCTGGGCGCTGGGGCCCTTGCCGATCATAATATCCAGCGCGTAATCCTCCAGCGCCGGGTAGAGCACCTCCTCCACCTGCCGGGACAGGCGGTGGATCTCATCAATGAAGAGCACGTCGCCCTCCTGCAGATTGGTCAGCAGGGCGGCAAGGTCGCCGGGCTTCTCAATGGCAGGGCCGCTGGTGATGCGGATCTGCACCCCCATCTCGTTGGCGATGATGCCCGCCAGCGTGGTCTTGCCCAGGCCCGGGGGGCCATAGAGCAGGATGTGATCCATGGGCTCGCCGCGCCGCTTGGCGGCTTCCAGATAGATTTTCAGGTTCTGCTTGACCTTGTCCTGTCCGATGTAGTCCTCCAGATGCTGCGGGCGAAGGCTGTTTTCCTCGTTGTCCGCCGCCGTTAAGCTGGGCTGCATCATTTTTGCGCCATAGAGCGCGGTTTCGTCCTGCATGGATTACCTCCTGCCTGCCATGCCCCGCAGGGCCAGCTTGATGATTTCTTCCACGGGAAGGCTTGCGTCGATCTTGGAAACGGCCAGGGCGGCTTCGCTCTGGCTGTACCCCAGCGAGACCAGCGCCGCAATGGCCTGCCCGGCTCCCTGTGCGGCGGGGGCGGCAGTGGCCGCGCCCACATCCTCAAGGTTGATGCCATCCACAAAGCCCTTTGCCACCTTATCCTTCAGCTCCAGCACGATGCGCTGGGCCAGCTTGGGGCCCACGCCGGATGCCGCCTTGAAGGCCTTGTGGTCGCCCGCCGAGATCGCCAGCGCCACCCGGTCAGGCTCCATGACGCTGAGAATGGCCAGACCCACCTTGGGGCCCACACCGGAAACGGCGGTCAGCAGCTCAAAGCAGCTTTGCTGCTCCTCGGTGGCAAAGCCGTACAGGCTGATGTCATTTTCGGTCACGCTCATCACGGTGTAAAGGGTGGCTTCCCGGCCCACCCCGGGCAGTGCACCCGCAACGCTGGTCGGGCACTGTACATAGTAGCCCACCCCGCCGCAGCTCACCACCACAGCGTTCAGGGTCTTTTTGATGATTTTTCCAGTTAAAGAGTAGATCATAAAGTGTTTTCCCTTTTCGGTCGGCTCCTCCCCTGTCAAACCTCTCCGTCATTGCTCCGCAATGCCACCTCCCCTAATAGGGGAGGCCTTGGCATAACGGGCAGCTCTTTCTCTTCGCCAGAGGCTCCCCTGCTAGGGGCAACAGCAACAACCGCCGCCAGTGGCGGATAAAGAGCGTTGCTGTTGGGGCCGCGGCCAGCAAGACACAAGTGTTGTTTACGACACGAAGTGGATGCTGGGTGCCGCAACCCGGGCCTGTCGAACGAAGTGAGACTGAGAGGTTGTACAAAGGGAAACCTTCCCTTATACACGAATAATAACAACTAGATCGGCCCAACGCCCCTTCTTGCAAAGCGGTTCAGCTGGTTGCCGTTGGTATGGCAGAAGGTGATGGCCATGGCCAGTGCATCGGCGGTATCATCGGGCTTTGGCACAGCGGGCAGATGCAGCAGGATGCGGGTCATCTCCTGCACCTGCTTTTTCACGGCCTTGCCGTAGCCGGTAACGGCCTGTTTCACCTGCATGGGGGTGTACTCGTAGATGGGGATGCCCGCCTGCGCCGCCGCCAGCAGGATGACCCCGCGGGCCTCGGCCACGCCGATCACGGTGGTCTGGTTGTGCTGGTAGAACAGCTTTTCGATGGCAAGCACCTCGGGCTGTGTCCGCTCAATGACCTCCCGGATACCGGTGTAGACCTCGTCCAGCCGCTGCTCAAACGGCACCCCGGCATCGGTGCACACAGCCCCGAAATCCACCGGTGCAAACCGGTTGCCCGCATAGTCCAAAACGCCCCAGCCCACAATGGCGTAACCCGGGTCGATGCCCAAAACTCTCATTCTGCGATACCTTTCCTATTATAATCAATGTATTATACCACAAACCGGCGTTCAGGGCAACGGAAACGCCTTGAGTCGGTTTACAAAATGTGCGCTGGGCGGCTGATTTTCCATCCACAGTAAACCACGCTTCAAAAAGTTTGCAGAATTTTCAAAAAAGGGCTTGCTTTTTGCCCGGCGGTATGATATCATAATCAAGCTGATTGCGGCACAAACAGAATATGGACGGTTAGCTCAGCTGGTAGAGCATCTGCTTGACGTGCAGGAGGTCACAGGTTCGAGTCCTGTACCGTCCACCATACAGTTCGTACTCGAACCCAATTCTTTACGAAAAAGGGTTCGGGTACGTTTTTTGTTTATCGGAAGTTCTGCGGCGAGAGTGTGCAGAGCGGTAAACGAACAAAGGCAGGGTATCACCGTGGCGGTGGTATCCTGCCTTTTTCTTTGAAATCAAGTTATCATTGTGCGAACTTGATTGCCCTTATGGAGAAAATCATTTTACTGGTCTGCGCTTTCGTACATCTGGGTCGTTGTGCCGACCTGCTCCGTACCAGCGTTCTCGTCAATGGTCACATCGGCAGTGCAGCTTTCAATGGTGCTGCCCTCGGCGCGGCCTGCAACGGTACCGGGTGTAACGGCACCGTCAATGCTGCCCTTTACCGAGCAGTTGGTGATTTTGAAAACCGTCTCCTCACCGTAGTAGTACAGACCGGTACCCACAAGGCCGCCCACATGGGTGGCACCGTTTGCCTTGATGTTCACGGTCACATTGCAGTTGTCAATGACAGAGGGATAGTTTTTAGTGGAGAAGCCTTCCGTCTCAAGGCAGATATCCGGGTTGGAATGAGTACCCGCATAGCCGCATAAACCGCCAATGGCGTGACCGCCGTTTTCGCTCTCGATGGTCACATCAGCGGTGCAGTTGGTGATGGTGTCCATCATTTCCAGACAGCCACCGATGCCGCCCAGACCCACCGGCTCATTGCCGGTGGCTTTTACGGTGCCGGATGCGGTGCAGCTGTCGATGCTGCCGCCAAAGCTGCCGCCGACTACCAGACCGCCGCACTCGGCAACGTCTGCCTGGATGATCTGATCGGTAAAGTGATTGTCACCGATGACGACCACGGTAGCGCCCTCCACCGTGCAGTTGGTGATGGAGTTGTTGTTGCCGCCCACGATGCCGCCGACACAGTTGTTGCCGGTAATGGTGGAATCACCTTTCAGTGTGACGTTGTCTACAGAGCCCATGTTGTAGCCCACAACACCGCCAATGGCCATGGAAGTGCCTTCCGTTACTGTGACCGTGGCATTTTCCAGTGTCAGATTTTTCACCTCACCGCAGCTTACGCCGAACAGACCGGCACCGCAGTTGTAAACATCCGAAGTATAGTTCAGGTTGGAAATGGTATGGCCGTTGCCATCAAAGGAGCCGAGGAACAGGGTGGAGTGTGTTTCCATGTCGTTCATGTTGCCGATGGGAGCCCACTCGACGCCAGACAGGTCCAGATCACTGGTCAGCTTGAAGGAAACACCGGCATAGCCGCCCTGCGAGCCATCGTTGACGTTGGAAGCAAAGGTCAGCAGGGAATCTACGCTGTTGATCTGGTAGGGGTCTTCCTGCGTGCCGGAACCACCGTCATAGTTGGCGGAAACAGCAGTGGTGCTGATGGAAGAAGCTGCCGCAGAACTTGCGGCAGTGCTGCTTGCGGTACTCTGGGCGGAAGAACCTGCACAGCCTGACAGGAGAGCGGCGGCGAGGCATACGGCAATCACGCCGGTTTGAATTCGTCTCATAATGGAATATCCTTTCTTTGTTAGTTTCTTCTAACCAGAAAGTATAACAAAACAAAGACGGTCTGCCACTCCGAACCGTCAGGAAACATCCAATTCGGACGGCGAGTTTCGGAACAGAGTGGGGCTTATGCCGTATTCCTTTTTGAACGCTTCCGAAAATTTGCTAGGGTTATCATAGCCGAGTGTAGCTGCGATCTCGGTCACACTGCGGCTTGTATCCTGCAAAAGGACGCGGGCGGTCTGCATCCGGTAGGTTTTCATGTATTGATAAATGGAGCTGCCATAAACGGCTTTGAAGCAGAGCTTCATGGAAGTCTGCGCAATGCCGAACTGCCGGGAAAGCTCAGCCAATGTGTAATGGTGACTGAGATCTTGTATCATTGCATCGTGTATCGCCCGGACAGCCGTGACCTGACTGCGGGAGAAAAACTGCCGCTTTTCCGAGAAGGACTCCTGCGGTAGGTCGTTTAGGAGCATGAGCAGTTCCAGTACCTTGGCTTTCAGGTAGTGTGCCATCCGTTCCGGTGGGGCGGCATACAGCTCCGAGAAAATGTGCGCGACTTCCCGGTTGCTGCGCAGCACATAGCAGCTCTCTTCCCGGCAGAAACGCTCGGCGATGGCTTCCAAATGGATATCAAGATCGCCCATGATGGCTTCCAGAGAAGAAAGCGTCTGCTGCGCCCGCGGCAAGTCGATGGTGATGGAAATGCCGTGATAGTGCGCCAGTGGAAAACGGGTCTGCCGGGTGGTGTGGCTCAGCCGGTGAATGGACAGGTCGCCCGCACCGATATACTGATAATCGCCGTTCTGAAATTCGCACTCAAACCGCCCTTCCCGGCAGTGATTGATTTCGATGGTATCCGGCATGGGGCGTTTGTTCTGATTCTGCCCGTCCTTCATGTGAAAGTCATTGTAGAAAAGATTGATCCCCGACAGGATCGGATATTCAGAGATGAGCCCTTCGCCGGTGTCGTTTTGCATCCGGTAAAGTCTGCACCCGGCAGATGCGGCCAAATGCTGCACCTCCGGGTCAAAGAAATCAATGGGACACTGCTTCATTCCAGCACCTCCTCACAGCCCTATTATAATAGATGCATGAGTTTGGAACAAGCCACACCTTTATCCATTGAATCTATAAATTCCAGCTTATAGCACGCGTTCCTAGCAGGGTTTGGGGCAGGCACGCCCCAACAAGAACACTTCGGAAACTCGCAAGAGTTGAAGAAGTGAAGTCCCGGATGGACAGGAAATTTTCAAGAACTGAAAATTTGTGGCCACGGGACGATTCTTGCTCTCAGCTAATAAGCTCAAATTCGATTTTCCGTAATTGTTTCCAAATTGTTAAAACGCATAAGCGGGCAAAGAACTTTTTTCTTCTGAAGTGGTGGTGTTCACGATGAGCACCACCACTTTTCCGTTTTGTTTTTCTTGCAAACAGGTGTGAAATATGGTATATAGGTTATACGAAACATTGCGTTGATTCAATGATGTGCAAAGAGAGGTGCAACCATGACCGCTGTAATCTACGCCCGCTATTCATCCGACAGCCAGCGTGAAGCGTCCATTGAGGGACAGCTGCGCGACTGCAAGGACTACGCCGAGAAGAACGGCATCACCGTGGTCGGCACCTACATTGACCGCGCCTACTCTGCCAAAACAGATGACCGCCCGGACTTTCAGCGGATGATTAAGGACAGTGCAAAGAAAATCTTCGATGTGGTTCTGGTCTGGAAACTCGACCGCTTTGCCCGGAATCGGTTCGATGCCGTGAACTACAAGTACCAGCTGGAAAAGAACGGTGTCCATCTGGTGTCTGCCATGGAACCCATCTCGCAGGGGCCTGAAGGCATTATGGTGGAGAGTATGCTGATTGGTATGGCGGAATACTATTCCGCCGAACTCGCCCTGAAAGTGGCGCGCGGTGAGCGCGAAAACGCCCTCCAGTGCAAGTACAACGGCGGTGTGGTGCCGCTGGGCTTCACCATCGGCAAGGAGGACAGGCTGTACCATATCGACCCGGAAACGGCTCCCATCGTGCAGGAGATCTTCACCCGGTACGCCGATGGCGAACCGGCTGAGAAGATTGCAGCATCCCTGAATGAGCGCGGCCTGCGTACCCGCACCGGGAAGCCGTTCGTGAAGAACAGCTTCTTCCAGATCTTCCGCAACCGCCGCTACATCGGCGAATACCGCTACAAGGACATTGTGACGCCGGGCGGCATTCCGGCCATTGTTGACCAGGACCTGTTTGACCGGGTGCAGCAGCGTTTTGAGCAGAACAGGATCGCCCATGGTCGGCCTGCAAAAGAGGATGTGAGCTATTTGTTGACCACCAAGCTGTTCTGTGGCAAGTGCGGCACCCTGATGGGTGGCGAAAGCGGCACCAGCCACATGGGAAACACCTACTATTACTACAAGTGCGGCAACGCCAAACGCCACGGCAAGGCGCACTGCGACCTGAAAGCCATCCGCAAGGAGCCGCTGGAGCGGTTCGTGGTGGACACCGCCATTAAGGTGATTTTCAGCGACGAAATCATCGAACGGCTGATAGATTTGGTCATGGAAGCCCAGCAGCAGGAGAACACCCGGCTGCCTGTTCTGAAAGAGCAACTCCGGGATACGGAGAAACGACTCGCAAACCTTCTGGAAGCCATTGAACAGGGCATCCTGACCCCGACCACCAAGCAGCGGTTGGACGAGCTGGAAGCCCGGAAAGAAGCCCTGAACACCAGCATTCTGGAAGAAGAGCTGAAAAAGCCCGTCCTGACCCGTGAGTGGATTCGGTTCTGGCTTGAAAAATTCCGCAAGGGTGACGTGGGCAGCACGGAACACCAGCGGCAGATCATTGATACCTTTGTCAACTCGGTCTACGTCTTTGATGACCGGGTCGTACTCAATTTCAACTTCACGGATGATGCCAAAACGGTCACCCGTGAGGAAGTGTTGGGTTCGAGTGCTGTGGACAATGCTCCAC
>CDTY01047906.1_pt1 | contig 24931 bp, 18 predicted proteins | sample 557731 | NCBI WGS metagenome assembly CDTY01 (sample SAMEA3182101, study PRJEB8094) | gut metagenome | biome: human; feature: gut; material: Stool; isolation source: human stool | place: Canada | collected 2013-02-12
TATCTGTTTGAAGACAGTGAGATTGAAGAAACGATAGCTCCCTATATTATGGCACGAATCGTGGATGTTGAAAGCTTTTTGCAGGAGTATCCCTGGCAGATCCAGCCGGAGGATTTCAAAATCCATTTCCGGGTTACAGACGGCCTTGCTTCCTGGAATCAGGGAGATTTTCTCGTTTCCTGGCACGAGGGTGGAACAACCTGTGAGCGTGTCGAGGACAATCAGTCCATTAACGTCGTAGAACTCGACATTAACACGCTCACTGCCTTGATGATGGGCTACAAGCGCCCGACTTATCTTTACGACCATGAAAAAATCTCGATGGAATACTATATGCTGACCTGGCTGGAGCGGCTGATTCCGGTCAAGAAACCATATTTTTCGGACTATTTCTAAACTTCGCGACAGAACCCTGCCCTGCAGGAATACGGACCGGGTACACCAACACAAAAGCGGTACAGAGCTCAAAATCTGTACCGCCTTTTTCTGCACGTTGTTTCCGATATTTCACTCTTTCTTTGCCGCCTGAATCTGATCAAACAGCTCCGCGCAGGCAATTGTCGTCGCATGCGGAACAACCGGACTTTCCGTCTTCTTTGCGCGCACGCAGCGGATCGTCTCTTCGATCTCGTAGGTAAAGCCCTTCTGCGTCGTCGTATCTGTGAATTCTTCCTTCAGCATTCCATCCGCCCCATATAAAAAGCATTTGGATGCATAATGGGGATCGGGCAGCTCAATGCGCCCTTCCCGACCGTAGATCACCATGCTGTTGCCCATAGGCGCTGCAAAGCTCGTCACAAGATCTGCCAGCACATGTTCGAACTTCACCGTAACCTGATCGGTTAAGTCCACACCGGTCTGATCAAGGTTCGCAGCCGCATAGGTTTTGCGGACAGGCTCATTGACCAGCCAGGTCGCGATTTCATAGGCATAAACCGTGATATCCGTCGCAGCTCCGCCGCACAGCAGAGGGCTGTGATACCGATTGTCTGCTCCCTCCGGCGCGAGAAAACCGATTCTTCCCTGTAAGGCTTCCAATCTGCCGATTTTTCCTTCTGCCGCCCATTTTTTTGCCTGGTTGACCGCGGGCAAAAACCGGCTCCACATCGCTTCCATTACAAAGGTTTGGTCTTTTTCTGCTTTTTCAAAAACCGCTTTTGCCTCTGCACTGTTTGTAAACATCGCTTTTTCGCACAACACCGGAACGCGATGCTCCAGACAAAGCATCGTCAGACGGAAATGGTCGTTTGGCGTCACTGCAATATAAACACAGTCCGGCTTTTCCTCTATCAGCATCTGCTCATAGTTGTCATACGCATGGGCTACGCTGCATTCCTCCGCAAATTTTTGTGCGCGTCCCAGATCCTTACTGGCGATCGCGCTCACCTCACAGTCCTCCACCAGCGTCACTGCATCGCAAAACTGATGTGCGATGTTACCTGCTCCCATAATGGCAAATCGAAATGTGCTCATGTTTTTTACCCCTTTTCTTATATTGTGTTCTTACGCAAAAGCTGCGTATTGCTGTACATATTCCTCGGCTGCGTCGCTCAGGCATTTTCCTCGCCCCAGCGCAGCAGCAGATGACTCAAATACCGTACCGCAGGCATCAATGCCGCCGGGTCCACCTGAAAGGTCGGCTGATGGATTGTCGCCCCCTTTCCGATGCCGATTTTAATATAGCAGCCGGGCACTTTCTCCATGTAGAAAGAAAAATCATCTCCGCCGAGCGACTGTTCTTCCGGAACAGTCTGAAAGCCCTCCGCTTCTGCCGTTTCCTTTGCAAAAGCCGCCATTTCTGCATCGTTGCAAACAGCCGGAGGACCGGGAATCCACTCTACCTCTGCGGACGCTCCATAGGCAGATGCGGTCTGCTCTGCAATTGCTTTTAAGCGTTTTTCAAACAGGCAGCGATCCTGCCGATCCATGGTCCGAACAGTTCCCTCCAGCTGTGCTGTCTGCGGAATCACATTCCAGGTATTGCCCGCTTCCAGTCGCGTAACGCTGATGAGTGTAGGATGGAACGGATTGATATTGCGGGTCACGATCGTCTGAAATGCCTGAACCATGGCTGCAGCCGCCGGAATTGGATCAACGCCATCATCCGGGTGTGCGCCGTGGCAGCCGACGCCCGTTATCGTAATCACAAACCGATCTACTGCCGCCGCAACTGCGCCCTCCCGGATGCCGATGGCATTGACCAAATTGGTCGGATCAGAATGAAAGCCCCAGACGCGCGTAACCGAATCGAGTGCCGTCGTTTCCAACACTTTCCATGCGCCCAGGGAGGACTCTTCTCCTGGCTGGAAGAAAAACCTCACTGTCCCACAGAGCTCGTCCTTATGTTCCTGCAGCCAGATCGCAGTCCCGATTCCCGCCGTGATGTGAAAATCGTGTCCGCAGGCGTGCATCTTTTCCGGACATTTCGACGCATAAGGTAAATCCGTCAGCTCAGTAATCGGCAGCGCGTCAATATCGCAGCGAAGCGCCTGCAGCGGACCATCCTTTTCTCCCTTTACCTCCGCAATCAGACCGGTTTCCATCGGAATCGGCAGGATCTTTACATCCGCTGCTTTCAACAGCTTTTTAATCTGCGCAGTTGTATCGTATTCCTCATAAGACAGCTCCGGATGTCTGTGAAACCAGTAAAAAATTTCCATTAAATCCATTTCCTGTATCATCGCAAATCCCTCCGATGTCCTCCTGCAGTGTTCCTGCTGCAGTTCTTTCTGCTTTTGCGTGTTCCAGTCTTACTTTCCGCTATTGGGATCCAGCGCATCCCGCAGCGCGTCACCGATAAAGTTAATCGCAATGACCAGCACCACGATCATCAGCCCGGACGGAATCCAGAGCCACGGCTGTTTCGTCAGTACAGTCAGCGACTGCGCACCGTTTAACATGTTTCCAAGGCTCGCGGTCGGCGGCTGCACACCCATTCCGAGGAACGAAAGTGCCGCCTCATCCAACATCGACAACGCCAGAACCGACGTTGCATACACCAGAATCGGCGCAGCGGTATTCGGCAGAATCTCGGAAAACAGAATATACGGAAGCGGCATTCCTGCCACGAGATCACTTTTAATAAAATTACTCTCCCGCAGGCTCAGCACATTGCCGCGAACCAGACGGGCAATTCCCGGCCAGTCTACAAAGCCCAGAATCAGGATGATGCTCCAGAGCCCCGGCTTAAAAATCGACGCCGCAACCAGCACCAGCAAAATATAGGGAAACGACATGACCATATCCGTAAAGCGCATGATAATCATATCCGCAGCGCCGCCAAAATACCCGGCGATCAGTCCTAGAATCACACCGATCACAGTAGAGATCGCCGTCGCCAGCACACCGACCAACAGGGAAATCCGCGTTGCATACAAAAGCCGGCTCAAGACGTCACGACCGATCTGATCCGTTCCCAGCCAATGCTCTGCTGTGGGCGCTTTGGAAAAGCCTCCGACGATTTCATCCGGATTGTACGGTGCGATGATCGGTGCCAAAAGCGCTGCCACCACCAAAACCGCTAAAATCACAAGGCTGACCGTTGCCAGATGATGCTGTTTAAAACGACGGATGACGGTCTGCAAATAGCTTTCTCTTGAAATATCTTTTTTGATACGATCTTTTTTCTCCATCTTCGCCGCTCCTATTTCAGCTGGATTGTCGGGTCTGCCAGTGCGTATAAAATATCCGTAATCAGGTTTGCCGCCAGCACAACAATTGCAGACAGCAGGCAGACACCCATAATAACCGGATAATCCCGGTTCGTGATTGCGCTCATCGTCATCAGTCCGAGTCCCGGCCAGGAAAAGACCTGCTCAATGATAACCTGACCGCCGAACAGCACCGGAATCTCCATTCCGATTACCGTAATAATCGGGATCAGTGCGTTACGCAGCGCATGCTTATTGATGACAAGAAATCTTCCGATTCCCTTTGCCTTTGCCGTGCGCAGGTAATCCTGCTGCAAAATTTCCAGCATCGCGCTTCGAATATAACGGATATTTGTACCCGCCATGGAGGTGGCCAGGACTAACACCGGCATCACCATATGCTTTGCCACATCACCCGCGCCGCCTGCAGTTCCGAGCGTCGCCATTCCACTGGACGGAAGCCAGCCAAGCTTTACCGTAAACAGATAGATCAACAGCAAAGAAAGGAAAAATCCGGGCACGCTGCTTCCCAGGAAGGAAAGTGTAACAACCGTATAATCTCCTGCGGAATACTGCTTGATCGCACTGTAAATTCCGGCGGGCACCGCCATCAGCAAGCTGACCAGAAGCGATACGCCCATCAGCAAAAGCGTCGGTCCCAAATGGCTTGCGATCATCTCGCTGACTGCCTGATAGGACTTGATCGAATAGCCCATATTTCCATGTAAAAGCTGTTTTAACCAGACAAAATACTGCACATAAAACGGTTTATCCAGACCGAGGGCGATTTCCTTTGCCGCAACCGCAGCCTGGGAAATTCGGGGTCCCTGCAGCATCTGCAGTGGGCTGCCCGCAAGACACATAATCGCATAGTCGATGATCGTGATCCCGATCAGAACCGGGATGGCGATCAGGATGCGCTTGATCATATATTTTCCCATGTCACTTTTATCTCCATTTCTGCTCTACGACAACCTGCTGCATCTTCGCATCGTATGCGGGTGCGCCGCCAGTCAGCTGCGCAACTGCATATGGGCACGCCGCAAGATGACTGCTGCCTGGGAAAACACTGCAAAGCTCCGGCACTTCCTGTCTGCAGCTTTCCGTCGCATACGGACATCTCGGATGGAAGCGGCAGCCGGAGGGCGGGTTCGTGCTGGAGCCGATTTCTCCGGTCAGAAGCGGTTTTTGTTCCCGCTTTTTGGGATCTGCAATCGGCACTGCATCGATCAGGGCACGGGTGTAAGGGTGTACCGGATGATGGAACACCTCCTGCGCCGGTCCGATCTCCACAATTTTACCAAGGTACATGACTGCGATCCGGTCGCTCACATAGTTGACCGCGCCGAGTCCATGTCCAACGAACATGCACGTCAGCCCGAGGTCCTTTTGCAGGCTGCGCAGCAAATTCAGAATCTGTGCCTGAATCGAAACGTCCAGCGCACTGACCGGCTCATCGCAGACCAAAAACCTGGGATTTAAAGACAGTGCCCGCGCAATCCCGATTCTCTGCCGCTGTCCGCCGGAGAACTCATGCGGGTAGCGCCCGAGGACGTGTTTGGGAAGTCCTACCATATCCAGCAGTCGATCAACATCCCTGTGGACAGTTTCTTTATTGGAAATCCCATGATAGAGCATCGGCTGGGATAAAATTTCATAAATATGCTTTCTCGGATTCAGGGAAGAATATGGGTCCTGGAACACCATCTGCAGCTGCGTGCGCACGCTCTTTTTCTCTTTTCCGGAAAGCTTCTCCATATCCTTTCCATGATAAAACAGCCTGCCGCCCGTCGGCTTTTCCAGGCCGACCAGCTGTCTGCCCACCGTCGATTTGCCGCAGCCGGATTCGCCCACCAGACCGAGGGTTTCTCCCTCTGCAATCGAAAAGGAAACGCCGTCCACCGAATGCACATAGCCTGTCGTATGGGTAATAACGCCGCCCCGGATGGGATAATATTTTTTCAGGTTTTCTACCCGGATCAGCGGCTCCTTCTCCGTGTTTTTTTCTTCCATATTTATGCTCATCTTCACGTTTCTCCTTCTTTGGCGAGCATACATCTGACAAAATGTCCTTCCCCGATCTGTCTGTAGCTCTGAGGCTGATCGCAGCCTTTTGTCCGGAAGGCGCAGCGGTCTGCAAACCGACAGCCGGGGATCGAATCATAATTCTCCGGGACCATGCCGGGAATCGCGACAAGCTCCCTGTCCTTTTCGTCATAAATTCCGGGAACCGTCTGCAAAAGTGCCTTTGTATACGGATGTGCCGGTGCAGCAAACAGCTCCTTTACCGGTGCTTCCTCGATCATCTGTCCGGCGTACATAACGATCACACGGTCCGCCATGCTCGCTACCAGCCCGATGTCATGGGTGATCAGGATCATCGACATCCCACTCTCTTTTTGCAGATTGCGCAACAGCGCCATAATCTGTGCCTGAATCGTCACATCCAGTGCCGTCGTCGGTTCATCTGCGATCAGCAGGCCCGGATTGCAGCACAGAGCCATCGCGATCATCACACGCTGGCGCATGCCGCCGGAAAGCGTGTGGGGATATTTTTTCATGACACTGTGAGGATCGGGCATACCAACTTTTCCTAAAATCTGCTCTGCCCGCTTTCGCGCCTCTTCTTTTGACAGTCTCATATGCTTTCGGATGCTCTCCATCAGCTGGTTGCCGACTGTAAAGACCGGATCGAGAGAGGTCAGCGGGTCCTGAAAAATCATCGTCAGACGGTCGCCCCGGATTTTATCCAGCTCTTTTTCCGTCATCGTCAGAAGGTTCTTGTCCTCGAATACGACGCTTCCCTCCGTCACGGTTCCGCCTCTTCCAAGCAGCCCCATAATAGAAAGTGAGGTCACACTCTTGCCACAGCCGGATTCGCCGACGATACAGACAACTTCTCCCTTATCTACATGAAAATTTACATGGTCCACGCTGACAGTGCGTCCGTAGTCGCTGTCAAAAACGGTTGTCAGCCCCTCTACTTCCAGTAAATGCGGCATTTGCTTTTCCTCACTTTACTCATATATCAGATTCTGCCGCACACCTCCCAAAAAAGAGATGTGCGGCAGTTATTATCATAGCATAAAATATATGAAATACAAACTTTTTATCGGAGGAAAACTTCTTTTTTCTCTGATAAAAATGCTCCGCGAAGATCCCACTGCGGCAGAATAGAATTCTGTGAAACAGGATTCTTCTTTATTCCACTACGTTCCAGTTCTGGACATCGTTGAAGAAGCCGTATACGCTGGGAGCTGCGCCTGTAATCCGCTTGCTGACTGCCCCCTGTGCGCTGATAACATAGGCGGAGAACATCGGAACATCTTCCTGTACCTTTTTATCCACAACGGAGAACAGTTCTTTTGTTTCCTCCGGATCACTTGTCAGCTGGGATTTGGTCAACGCGTCGTTTAACGTATCGTCGCTGTAGCCGGTCCAGCTTCCTTCACCGCCAAGCAGCCATGCTACATCCGGATAGGGATCCACCGGCGCATAGGTGTACTGTACTGCCAGTACATCATAGTCCTCTGTGCCTGCAACGCTCATCAGCGTTGCGAAGTCAACGGTCTGGATTTCCGCCTTGATGCCGACTGCAGCCCACTCTGCAGCGATGATGGAGGCTGCGTTTACAAAGGTCGAATCGCCGGAATTTACATAGAAACGGATTGTCTGGGAGCCGTCCCATCCAGCTTCTTCCAGAAGTGTTTTTGCCTTTTCCGGGTCATAGGAAACCGGTGTAAGGGAATCATCATAGAACGGGCTTGCACTGGACAGGAATCCATCTACAATTTCGCCATGTCCGTTTAACAGTTCCTCCAGAATCTGCTGACGGTCGATCGCATACAGCATCGCCTGACGAACTTTTACATCCGGAACGTTCTTTGTCTGGATAAATACGGACTGGTTGGTAACCGGGGAACCGTATACAACGTCTACGTTGTCCAGGGCTTCTACGCTCTCATAGTCCTCCTGCGGGATATCACTCATCGTCTGCTGGGTGATATCGATTTCGCCGGATTGCAGACCTGCATACAGCTGACTGCCGTCTACGATTTTGATGTTTAGCTTGTCGATCTTTGGCGCGCCCTTCCAATAATCCTTGTTCGCTTCATAGGAAATATAATGATCCACATCGAAATCCGTTACGATGAACGGTCCGCTGACAACATCGGGATGGTTGAACCAATCCGCTGTGGAAAGCTCTTCCTCGGAATACTGCTCGATCACATGCTTGGGCAAAGTCAGCAGATATCTCGCATAGCTGTTTTCAAAGGTAGTAATCGGCATTTCTTCTTTGGTCGTAAACTGTACCGTTTTATCATCTACCTTCTGAATGCCGTCGATGCTCTCTGCACCTTCCTCTACAAAGCCGTCGTCGCCAACACCTTCAAATACATAATACATCATTGCAGTATTGCCGATGACCGGGCTCGCCAGGCGAAGCGCGGTATAAACCACATCATCTGCTGTAACAGGCGTTCCGTCCGACCAGGTTGCAGCATCATCGATGTGAACGATAAAGTTTTTGTTATCTTCTGTTGTGATGGAATCTGCCAGCATGCCCTCGAAGTTCAAGTCAGCATCCAGCTCCATCAACGGCAAAAACATCAGTCCGGTCGCATATTTGTTAATCTCGCCGCCGTTTAACAAAAGGGGATTGATACTGCCGATGGTATTGGTCACACCGACGTTGATAATCTTCTCTCCCGAAGCTGCTGTGTCTGAGGATGCACTCTCTGTGCTCACCGCTGCGCTTCCGGTTTCATCTGCTGCAGCACCTGCATTCGATGCGCCGCACGCGGTCAGTCCCAGCGCCATCACTCCTGCCAGAAGCAGGCTTAAGATCCTGTTTCGTTTTTTCATAACTGCTCCTCCTTTTAGCGAATCATCCGCCGCTCAATACCTATCTATCCGGTATGTTAGTGAGAATTGTATTCTATTTTTTTCGATCTGTCAAGACTCTATTCCCATATTCTTGACAAAGTACGGGGTTCGCGTTATATTCGACAGCAGAGCGCACGATTCTTTCTATCCTATAAGGATGCCAGGGTCAAAAGGTCTAAGCCCACAGGAGCTTGCTCATAGGTGGGTAGGATTGTGGGAGTGCGCAGTACGGAACAATCCACTGACCTTACATAATATGCTTTACCGGAGGATTTTTCAATGAAAAATTACTTAAATTATCAGTCCTCAGAATATGACTGCGGTTCTGTTTCTATTACCAACGGAATCCGCTACCTGTTTGATCGGGAAGAAATCAGTCCTGACATCCTCAAATGTATTATGCTCTATACAATGGACACTTATAACGAACAGGGACAACCATGCCGTCACGGCACTTCCGCCGCCGCAATGCGTTTTGTCGGCAGTTGGTTAAATCAGCTGGCAGCTGTCCGCTCTTTTCCGATTCAGACGCAGTTTCTTTTCGGTAACGATGTTACACTGTCCCCGGACAGCGAAATCAGTCAGGCGCTTTTGCACGGCGCAGCTGTCGTGCTGCGTCTTTTTCTCGAAGTTCCGCACTATGTGCTTTTAACCGGCATTTCCAGGGACGAGGTGTTTTTCTTCGACCCTTATTATGAGGAAGAAGGAACTCCCGAATTCGACGCTGAATATTACGCCAAGGGCATCCGGTTTATTTATGACCAGCCAAAATGTGCCAACCGCGCAGTTTCATTGGAACGCATCAACCGACTTTCCCACGGATACTATGAGCTGGGTGAATTTTCCTGCCGCGAGGCGCTGCTGATGTTCCGCACGTCCGGCGAATGCGAATGGAACGCGTAAACGGGTGGGGCTTATAAGCCCCACCCGTTATTCATGACAATAGAATGCTCGCAGAGCGTGCATTCTATTGTTTTTATTTTCCGCTGTCACCGTAGTTTGCCAGCACACGGGCACTGGGGTCATTGACATTACAGCCCTCCCAGCTCTTGTTGGGCATCCAGAAGTCCGGCACCATCCTTGCCTGTCCGGGATAATACTTTTCAAAGATTTCCCGATACAGCAGGCTTTCTTTTGTGAAGGGCTGTGCAAAATCATATTTCTGACGGAGCGTTTCGTATTCCTCGTCGGTGTAATACTTCTCTGCGTATTCTTTTAAATCATCCACCATGCTGTGTCCTACTGCATCGCTGAATGCAGCTTTTTCTCTCCACAGGATGTTTTCCGGCAAAATATGATCTGCTTCAAATGCCTTGCGCAGCAGATATTTTCCTTTTCCGTAGGTGTTTAACTTCTTCGCCGGGTCAATGGACATCACATAACGGACAAAGTCGAGATCGCCGAAGGGTACACGGGCTTCCAGGCTGTTTGCCGCAAGACACCGGTCGGCACGCAGGACATCATAGCAGTACAGCTCACGGATTCTCTTTGCTGCCTCTTCCTGAAAGGCTGCCGCGCTCGGTGCAAAGTCCGTATATTTATAGCCGAACAGCTCGTCGGAAATTTCACCGGTCAGCAGCACCTTTAAGTCTGTTTTTTCATGGATTGCCTTGCAGACAAGGTACATGCCCATGCTCGCACGGATCGTCGTGATATCATAGGTTGCAAGCGCTTCGATAACGGTTTCCAGGCTTTCCAGCACTTCTTCCTTTGTCATGATGACTTCGGTATGCTCTGCGCCGATAAAATCAGCGACTTCTTTTGCATATTTTAAATCAATCGCATCTGTGTCCATGCCGATTGCAAAGGTCCTGATCGGTTTTTTCAAAATGTCTGCTGCAATTGCACATACAAGGCTTGAGTCCAGACCGCCGGATAACAAAAAGCCCAGCGGAGCGTCTGCATCCAGACGTTTCTTTACCCCCTCCGTCAGCTTATCATGGATGTTTTTTGTAATCACATCAATATCTTCGTGCACATAACCATGGACAGCTGCGATATCCTCATATTTGACAAATTTCCCATCGTAATAATAGCTTCCGGGCGGAAATGCACGCACCTCGTCCACCCAGCCGATCAGGTTCTTTGCCTCACTGGCAAATGCAATCTTTCCGCTCTTGGAATAACCATAAAACAACGGACGAATTCCGATCTGGTCACGGGCTGCGATCAGCTTGCCGCTTTTGTGATCGTACAATACACAGGCATATTCCGCATCCAGATGGGAAAACATTTCCAGTCCATATTCTTCATATAGCGGAAGCAAAACCTCACAGTCGGAACCGCTCTGGAACTGATAACCGCGCTCTTCCAGCTCCTTTTTGATTTTGCGAAAGCCGTAAATTTCACCATTGCAGATCACCCAGCTGCCGTCCCGTTGAAACGGCTGCATGCCGTCCGGGGTCAACCCCATGATCGCAAGTCTTGCAAAGCCGAGATACCCGAATTCGGTCTCAACGACCTGCTGGGCATCCGGTCCTCTCATCTTTGTCTTTAACAGATATCCTTCCATCGTTTCTTTGGTGACATCTTTTCCCGCGTAGCAGAGAATGGAACACATAAGCTTTTCCTCCTTTTCTTTTGCTGCGTTGCAGTTTTTCTTTCGCTTTCCGGGTGCAGATTCCATGCTCGCATGAGAAGCTGCGCACGGAAAGCTGCGAAGGGAACTGTAAGAACGCAAAAACAGCAGCCATTTGTCCTATTGGAGATAGGACGAATAGCTGCTGCTATATCCGCGGTGCCACCTAACTTGCCGCACTTCCTTGTACGGCCCCTTTTTCGCGTTCCCATGAAACGCTATCCCTGTAACGTGGGACTCCGGCTCGCCTACTTACAGATCCTGCGTTCAGCTTGCAGCTCGGAAGTGTTCTTTCCTACAGATATCCGCGCAGGACTCCCACCGCCGCCTGCTCTCTGTGCCGTCTGTCTGTACTACTTTTCTTCGTCATCGCTTTTTGTTTTTTACAAGATAGCATACCCGTTTCGCTCTGTCAAGAAAATTTTCACGAATGGCACGGTGAACTGTAACGGAGCTTAAACTCTGCCTCTTACTCTTCTGCAAACAGAGGGGTAGACAGATAACGATCACCGGTATCCGGCAGGATCACAACAATGTTCTTGCCTTCGTTTTCGGGACGCTTTGCAAGCTCGATCGCTGCCCATACTGCTGCACCGGAGGAAATGCCTACCAGCACACCTTCCTGATGACCGATCTTTCTGCCGGTTGCAAACGCATCCTGATTCTCTACGGTGATAATTTCGTCATAAACCCTGGTGTCCAGAACGTCCGGTACGAAGCCTGCGCCGATTCCCTGGATCTTGTGTGCGCCGGCTGTGCCCTTGCTCAGAACCGGAGAGCCTGCAGGCTCTACAGCAACAACCTTTACATCAGCCTTTTTGCTCTTTAAGTACTGGCCTGTACCGGTCACGGTTCCGCCCGTACCAACGCCTGCTACCAGGATATCAACCTTGCCATCCAAATCTTCCCAGATCTCAGGACCGGTTGTCTTTTTGTGTACCTCCGGGTTTGCAGGGTTTACAAACTGTCCTGGAATGAAGCTGTTGGGAATTTCCTTTGCCAGCTCGTCTGCCTTTGCGATCGCACCCTTCATGCCCTTAGCACCTTCTGTCAGGACAAGCTCTGCGCCGTATGCCTTCATCAGCTGTCTGCGCTCTACGCTCATGGTTTCCGGCATTACGATAATGATACGGTAGCCTCTCGCCGCTGCAACAGACGCAAGGCCGATGCCGGTGTTGCCGGAGGTAGGTTCAATAATTACAGAGCCTGCCTTTAATGCGCCCTTTGCCTCTGCATCATCGATCATCGCTTTTGCAATTCTGTCCTTTACAGAGCCTGCAGGATTAAAGTATTCCAGCTTGCCATAGATGTGCGCCTTTAAGCCCTCTGCCTTTTCAATATGTGTCAGCTCCAGCAGGGGAGTTCTGCCGATTAACTGATCTGCGGATGTATAAACGTTGCTCATTTGCTCTTCCTCCTTAAACCTACTTACTTTATATGTTAATGTGATTATATTCTGTCTTTTCGGATCTGTCAACCCTTTTTAAACAATAGAATGCACGCTCTGCGAGCATTCTATTGTCATGAATAAAATATTCCATGGTTTTTCCGGCATCAGCACAGACTTTTCATTGAATAAAAGCACCGCCTCCCGGCAGTTGTTTTTGCGTTATGAATTTCTTCCCCGGCAGGCTGCTTCCAGCTGTGTAAGCGCCTGCAAAAGCGTTTTTTTCGTGCACGCCAGTACGATGCGTTCAAACTGTCCCGACTTTTTGTCAAAGACAGAGCCGCCATCCAGCCAGAGCTTTGCCTGATGTGCAATGAGATTTTCCAACGCTGTGTCCGACAGTCCCAGTCCCGAGCAGTCCAACCATGCAAAGTAAGTGCCTTCCGGTTCGATCAGACGGATCTTAGGCAGTCTTTCTTTTAAGAAGCTGCGCAGGACCTTCAAATTTTCCCGCAAATATGCCTGGCACTGCTCAAGCCACTCGCCGCCATTTTCATAAGCTGCCTGGCACGCGATTAAACCGAGGGCGTTCAACTGGGAATATCCCGCTGCGTTGATCTCGGCTTTGAATCTGTCCCGGACCTCTTTTCCGGGAACCCAGATATTGGAAACCTGCAGCCCCGCCAGATTAAAGGTCTTACTCGGCGCAGTGCAAAGAATCATCTTTTCTTCCAGCTGCGGACATGCCTTTGCAAATATCGTATGCGGATGCTCCGGAAAAGCGAAATCACAGTGAATCTCGTCTGCCACAACGAACACATGGTAGCGATCGCAAAGCTCTCCCAGTTTTTGAAGCTCTTCTTTTGTCCAGACTCTGCCGACAGGATTGTGGGGACTGCACAGCAAAAACAGCTTTACATTCTGGGATACGATCTTTTCTTCCAGATCGTCGAAGTCAATTTCATAATGTCCGTCTGTTAAAAGGAGCGGGCTTTCTACGATCTTTCTATTGTTATCGCGAATCACCTCAAAGAACGGGTAATAAACCGGCGGCTGAATCAGTACACTGTCGCCCTCTTTTGTCAGAGCGCGTACCGCCATCGCAAGGGCGAATACCACACCGGGGGTTTTTACAAGCCATTCAGACTTTGGCTGCCAGTCAAACCGACTGTCAAACCAGCGATACAGCGCGTCAAAATATTCTCCTTTTACCTCGCTATAACCGAAAATCCCATGGGAAACCGCATTCTGCAGTGCATCCAACACAGGCTTCGGCGCCTGAAAATCCATATCCGCCACCCACAATGGCAACACATCTGCGTCACGTCCGCGTTCCACGGCGAAATCATATTTCAGGCTGTTTGTATTTTTCCGGTCAATTTCCCGGTCAAAATTATAGGTTGTCATTTCTAATCTCCCTCTCAACAAAAATCCTGCCCTGCAGGATTCTTATGCCTGCAACGGGTCGCAAACGCGACTTTTTTCTGCTCCGCCGCAATGCAGTCCCTACAGCGTGGATTTGTTTCTCAGGAAACAAACGCCTGCTCCAGATCCGCAATCAGCTCGTCCACATGCTCCAGTCCAACGGACAGGCGCAGCAGAGTGTCGGTGATGCCGAGCTTTTCTCTCCACTCCTTCGGAACATCCGGATGGGTCTGCTTCATCGGATAGGTGATCAAAGATTCTGTACCCCCAAGGCTCTCCGCAAAGGTGATGACGCGCACCTTTTCCAGCACGCGCTGTGCCGTTTCCACGCTGTCGACGTCAAAGGAAATCATCGCACCCGCACCTCTCGCCTGCTTTGCATTGATCTCATAACCAGGATGCGTTTCCAGTCCAGCATAATATACTTTTCTGACTTTCTTCTGCTCCGTCAGCCAGCGTGCGATGTTGCCCGCATTTTCCTGCTGCCGCTCCATGCGCACCGCCAGTGTCTTGATGCCGCGCATTACCAGCCAGCTGTCGAAGGGGGACAAACAACCGCCGGTCGTCTTTGCAATCAGGCGGATTTTTGCTGCGAGCTCTTCCTTTGCAGAGCAGACAAAACCGGCGATCGTGTCGTTATGTCCGCACAGGAACTTGCTCGCGCTGTGAATGACGATATCTGCACCGAGCACAATCGGGTTCTGCAAATATGGAGATAAAAAGGTATTATCTGTGATCATCAGAAGGTTGTGTTCTTTTGCAAGCTCTGCGCATGCCGAAAGGTCAGTGATCTCCATCATCGGGTTGCTGGGTGTCTCGATATAAAGTGCCTTTGTTTCCGGACGCAGCACCCGTTTGGTCTCATCCAAATCACCGGTATTGACAAAATCAACCATCAGTCCGTTCTTTTTGCCGATGGTATTGACCAGACGGGTTACGCCGCCGTAAAGGTCTTCAGAACAGATCATGTGGTCGCCGGGTGCAAACAGATCAAATACCGCTGTCACCGCCGCCATGCCGGAAGAAAATGCCGTCGTGTCATAAGCGCCCTCCAGCGCGGTAAGGATTTCCTCCAGATGCTGTCTGGTCGGATTTTTCTCTCTCGTGTAGTCAAAGCCGGTCGAATGTCCCAGACCGATATGTCCGAACGTCGCCGTCTGATAGATTGGGAAGCTCACCGCCTTTGTCGGCTCGTCCCAGGAAAAATCCAGATTTCCGTGAATACATTTTGTTTCTATATGATTGCTCATTTTTCTGCTCTCCTTTGCAGTTATTTTTCGGATATTTTCTATCATTCTAATTGGATGCTTCCTATTTGTCAACACTAACATAGTTGGTAGATATGTTTATAATCGATTCCACAGTGGCCTTCTCCCGGACGTTCCCCCGCGCCATTCGCAAAATCGCGCCTGCGGCGCTTTCCGCAGTGGCTGCGCCACCGCTTCTTTTGCTCATGAAGTGGCGCTTCCTCCGTGACTTCATGTGCACAGATTCTCATGCGAGCATGGAATCTGTACCCACGAAGTCACGGGGGAACTGGTAAACAAAATAAAATTTATTCTTGACCGCCCCCTTTTCCAATGCTATAATGCATCAGATGAACAAAGGCGTTCATGAGTGAAATACTTTTCTATTTAGAAAAGTGTTTGATTCATGGACGCCTTTCAGTATTTGTACAGCAAACACGAGAGAATGAGCGAGGTGTACTTATGGAACAAACTGTGTACTTACAGCTGGAGGACGGGACCTGTCTGACCGGAAAACATTTCGGCGCTCCTTTGAAAGAGGACGTCATCGCGGAAGTCGTTTTTACGACGGCTATGACCGGATATACAGAAACACTGACCGACCCCAGTTATTACGGACAGATGGTCGTTCAGACATTTCCCCTGATCGGCAACTACGGCGTCAATCCAAAAGACTTTGAAAGCAAAGGAATTCACATGAGCGCATACATCACCAGAGAATGGTGCCCATGTCCTTCCAATTTCAGATGTCAGATGGATCTTGACGCTTTTTTAAAGCAGCAAAATGTCCCTGGCATCTATGATCTGGATACCCGCTACCTGACCAAGCTCATCCGCGAGCGCGGCGTCATGAACGGACGGCTCACATCCCTCCGCCCGGACTCTGCAGCTGTTGAAGACTTAAAGAGCTGGGCAATCACGAACGCGGTAGCACACGTTACCTGCAGGGAGCCTTACCAGATTCCGTCCCCGCTTCCACGCCATCATGTCGTTTTGTGGGACTTCGGTGCAAAACAGAATATCATCCGAAAGCTGCACGCATTAAACTGCGACCTGACCATCGTTCCCGCTTCCACGACAGCAGCACGCATCCTCTCCTATTCGCCGGACGGTATCATGTTGAGCAATGGTCCCGGCAACCCGAAGGATAACCCGGCTATCATTTCCGAGCTGTCTCACCTCTGCAAATCCGGCATTCCGATTTTCGGCATCTGCCTGGGGCATCAGCTTCTCGCCCTTGCAAACGGTGCGGACACCGAAAAATTGAAATACGGACACCGCGGTGCAAACCAGCCGGTGAAGGATCTGCTCACCGGCAGGGATTATATCACCAGTCAGAATCACGGCTATGCCGTCAAAAACGATTCCCTCCCGGATAATGCAGTACTTCGTTTTATCAACCTAAACGACGGAACCTGTGAGGGCGTTTCTTATCAGGATTTTCCCGGCTTCTCAGTACAGTTCCATCCGGAAGCCTGCGGCGGTCCTCATGACTCCGAGTTTTTGTTCCGCGAATTTGTCGCACTGATGGAAAGGAGGGCATAAAGCATGCCGTTAAATCCCAATCTGAAAAAAGTAATGGTAATCGGCTCCGGTCCCATCGTCATCGGTCAGGCTGCCGAATTTGACTATGCAGGTACCCAGGCGTGCCGCGCTTTAAAAGAGGAAGGTCTGGAGGTTGTGTTAGTTAATTCTAACCCTGCAACAATCATGACAGATGCCGCCATGGCAGATCATGTCTACGTGGAGCCTCTGACTCTGGATTTTCTAAAAAAAATCATCAAAAAAGAACACCCCGACAGCATTCTTTCCACCCTCGGCGGTCAGACCGGTCTGACGCTTTCGATGCAGCTGGCAAAGGAAGGCTTTCTGGCACAGGAGGGCGTTACACTTCTTGGCGCAAACCCGGAAACCATTGCCAAAGCCGAAGACCGTCAGGTTTTTAAAAGCACCATGGAAGCGATCCGGGAGCCTATCATCCCCTCTGTCGTTACGACGACGCTTGAGGGTGCCCTCTCCTTCGCGCACTCTGCAGGCTATCCGGTTATCGTGCGCCCCGCCTTTACCCTCGGCGGCACCGGCGGCGGCATCGCTGTTGACGAAGCACAGCTGCGCCAAATTGCTTCCGCAGGGCTCCGTCTTTCCCCGATCACGCAGATTCTGGTGGAAAAATGTATCTCCGGCTGGAAAGAGATCGAATTTGAGGTCATGCGCGACGGCGGCGGAAACGTCATCACGATCTGCTCTATGGAAAATCTTGATCCGGTGGGTGTCCACACCGGCGACTCCATCGTTATCGCCCCTGCGGTCACCCTCGCGGATAAAGAATACCAGATGCTTCGAAGTGCTGCACTCCACATCATCGAAGCTATGGGCATTGAGGGCGGCTGCAACGTACAGTTTGCTCTAAATCCCGAGAGCTTCGAGTACGCTGTTATTGAGGTAAACCCCAGGGTTTCCCGTTCCTCCGCCCTCGCCAGCAAAGCGACCGGCTATCCGATCGCCAGAGTCGCTGCCAAAATCGCCATCGGCTACCGGATGGACGAAATCAAAAACGAAATCACCGGCAAAACGAAAGCATGCTTCGAACCGGCATTGGACTATGTTGTCGTCAAATTTCCGAAATGGCCCTTTGACAAATTTGTGTATGCGACAAGAAAGCTCGGAACCCAGATGAAAGCCACCGGTGAAGTCATGGCCATTGGCAGGAACTTCGAGCAGGCGCTGATGAAAGCCGTTCGCGGAGCAGAAATCTCCCATGACTGCCTGGCAGACGTGCATATGCGCGCACTCGACGACGAAGCCCTAACCGCCAAAATCCTGGCGCAGGACGACGAACGCATCTTCGCTGTTTACGAAGCGCTCTTCCGTGGTTTTTCCATCGAAAAAATCCATCAGCTGACTTTGATCGATGAATGGTTTTTAGCAAAGCTTTTGCATCTGTGCGACCTCGAAAAACGGCTGAAGACAGAGCCGCTCACGCATGATTTTCTGCGGGAATTAAAGAGAAACGGTTTTCCGGATAAAACGATTGCACGCCTGTCCGGCAACTCTACTTTTCCCCACCTTCCGTATTCCTATAAGATGGTCGATACCTGCGGCGCGGAGTTTGCGGCAGAAACCCCCTACTTCTACTCCACCACTGACGAGGAGGACGAGGCTTCCGCTTTTATCGCGGAACACAGCTCCAAAAAGCCCGTCGTCATCGTCTTTGGCTCCGGTCCGATCCGGATCGGTCAGGGAATCGAATTCGACTACGCCTCCGTTCACTGTGTCTGGGCATTAAAGGATGCCGGGTATGAGGTTGTTATCGTCAATAACAACCCGGAAACCGTTTCCACCGATTTCAATACAGCAGACCGCCTGTACTTTGAACCCCTGACTCCGGAAGATGTCGGAGACATCATCCGTGTGGAAAATCCGGTTGGTGCCGTTGTTGCCTTCGGCGGACAGACCGCAATTCGCTTGACCAAATGGCTTTCAGAAAACAATGTTCCGATTCTGGGCACACCTGCAGACAGTATTGACGCTGCCGAAGACCGGGGTCGGTTTGAAGCTCTCTTAAAACAGCTCCATATCAAGCAACCCGTCGGAGATACCGTCCACACTGCAGAGGAAGCGATCGAAACAGCGAACCGCCTCGGCTATCCGGTTCTGCTGCGCCCCAGTTATGTCCTTGGCGGCCAGAACATGATTATCGCCTTTTCCGATGCGGATGTAAAAGAATATATGGATATTATCCTTTCCCATATGGAAGGGAACCTCGTTCTGATCGATAAATATATGATGGGCACGGAGCTTGAAGTCGACGCAATCTGTGATGGCGAGGATGTCCTGCTGCCCGGCATTATGGAGCACATCGACCGTGCAGGCATCCACTCCGGCGACTCCATCGCAGTTTACCCTGCCTGGAATTTAAGCCCCGCCAAAACCGCAAAGCTCGTGGACTACTCCACCCGCCTTGCCCTCGCCTTAAACACGAAGGGCTTGATCAACATCCAGTACGTCATCTGCCAGGATCAGGTTTATGTCATTGAGGTAAACCCCCGTTCCTCCAGAACCGTGCCTTATCTGAGCAAAGTCACCGGCATCCCGATGGTCGATATCGCCACCCGCGTCATGCTCGGGGAAAAATTAAAGGATATGCCTTACGGCACCGGTCTTGCCCCGATTTCCTCCTACACCGCGATCAAAGTGCCTGTCTTCTCCTTTGAAAAGCTGTCTGGACTGGACACTCAGCTCGGACCTGAAATGAAATCTACCGGTGAAGTGCTCGGCATCGCACCCACCATGCGGGAAGCGCTCTACAAAGGATTGGTCGGCGCAGGCTACCAGCTGACCGACAAGGGCGGCATCTTCATCACCGTGCGCGACACCGATAAGGATGAAATCCCTGATATTGCACAGCGGTTTGCTGATCTTGGCTTCCACCTGTATGCAACCGCAGGTACGGCAGCTGTACTGCGTGACCATGGTATGTCGGTTACCCTTGTCCATAAGATCAACGAATCCGAGCACAACACCATCGCACTTCTGGAAAGCGGAAAGGTCAATTACATCATTTCGACCTCCAAAAAGGGGCGTACCCCTGCCCGGGACAGCGTAAAGGTTCGCCGCAAATCTGTGGAGCTTGGCATTCCCTGCCTGACCAGCCTGGATACGGCAGTTGCCCTGGCGGATATCTTAAAGAGCGGCTTTACGCCGGATACGGCAGAGCTGGTCGATATCTGCACGCTGCAAAAGTAAAGGGAGCGTTTTTATCGTATGGAAACAAAGTTTCCTATACGATGAAAAAAGCTCGGAGCACAGCATCTATTCCTTTGCTGTGCTCCGGGCTTTTCTTTTCAATCTTTTCTACATCCGCGATGGCTCTCCGCCGTCACTCTTCCATCTGTTCCTTATGATATTGCAGCGTATACAGCTGGTAATATCGTCCATGCTTTGCAAGCAGCTCCTGATGCGTGCCCTGCTCCAGGATCTTTCCGTGGGATAGCACAATGATGTTGTCCGCATGCTGAATCGTGGAAAGTCTGTGGGCTACCATCAGCATCGTGCCGACGCTGCGCATTTTTTCCAGGGAATCCTGAATCAAAAGCTCCGTCTCGGTGTCAATATTAGCAGTCGCCTCATCCAGGATCATAACACTTGGTTTGTGGATGATGGTTCGCGCAAAGCTCAGCAGCTGACGCTGTCCGGCAGAGAAGTTATTTCCTCGCTCCCGCACCTCCTCATCCAGACCATGCTCCAGCTTGTCAATAAAATGATCGGCATTCACATACTGGCAGACGCGACGGATTTCTTCATCCGAAATGCCCTCTTCCCGCAGAACGATGTTGCTGCGGATCGTGCCGGAGAACAGAAATACATCCTGCAGCATCTGACCAAAATGCCTGCGCAGGGAAGCGATCTTGATCTTGCGAATGTCGATACCGTCGATCAAAATCTCGCCCTTCTGGAACTCGTAGTTGCGGCAGATCAGGGACAAGATTGTGCTCTTTCCGGAACCAGTCGATCCGACAAACGCCACCGTCTCTCGCGGATTTACATGGAAAGACACACCCTGCAGCACCCATTCCCCGGGAATATAGGAAAACCACACATTGCGAAACTCGATTTCGCCGTGCACCTCTTCCAGCTCTATGGCATCGGGCGCATCTACCAGCTTCGGCTCCAGATCCATGATCGAAAACACCTTTTCCGCAGACGCCAAAGCCGACTGCAGCCAGTTAAACTGCTCTGCCAGGTTCTGGATCGGGGTGAAAAATTTCGAAATATACATATAAAAGGTAACGATCGTTCCGCCTGTGATCGTCTGTCCTAAAAACGCCACGCCGTTTAAATGTCCCATGCCGCCCAGATAAAACAGGCACAGGATGGAACAGATGTAAAGCATATACACCAACGGACGAAATACACTGAACACGAAAATCTGACTCAGGTTTGCTTTTGCCTGCGTCTGGCTTTTCTCACGAAATTCCGCCATCTTTTCCTCTTCGCGTCCGAAAATCTGCGTAACCTTGATGCCGGAAAGGTTTTCCGAAAGATAAGTATTGATATCCGTCGTCGCATCCTTTACCCTGCGGTATGCCCGGCGGGAAAACTTCCGGAAGATCACTGTAAAGATCACGATAAACGGCACAAAGCACAGCACCATCAGCGTCAGCTCATAGTTTAAGCAGATCATTGCAATTAATATGCCTACAATAACAAAAGCATTCTTTGTCAGGCTGACCAGCAGGTTCGTAAACATCATCGAAATCGCGTTGGTATCGTTGGTCACACGGGTCACCAGCTTGCCCACCGGAATCTCATTGAGCTGCTCATGGGAAAGGGATTCGATATGGGTAAACAGATCCTCACGCAGATCGGACACAATCCGCTGTCCAACCCGCTGCAAAATCACCGCCTGCAGATAGGTACTTCCCATTGAAAACAGCAGCACCACCACATAACCGCCTACTCGGGCATACAGGGCAGGCAGAACAAAATCACCTGCAACCAGCTCTTCGATATTACCGATGATCAGCGGCGAAATAATATCATAGGCGATTGAAAACATCATCAGGAACAATACCAGTACAAACTGCTTCCAGTACGGCTTTGCATAGGCTACCAGACGGTGCATAATTTCGCCGTCCTTCATCGTGCGTTCAAATCCCATCTGGGACTTTTTGTCCTTTACCAGCACATAAGCGGCGGTCAGAAGCGCCGTGATCGTACCGATGACCGCGCCGGTCAAAAGCAACGGATTTACTTCAATCATGGCTGGCACCTCCTTCGCCCTTTTCTACAGACTCCGACGCATGCTCTGGAGCATCAACGGAATCCGCTATGTCAGACGTCCCTACCGCATCGGACGAATCTGCCGTTTCGTCCTCCAGACGCTGTAAATCTACCATCCGCCGATATTCGGGACAGCTGTGATACAGCGCATCATGCGTACCGACCGCTTCTACTCTGCCATCCTCCAGAAATACGATCTTATCCATCCCCTCCACTGTCGAGATGCGATGTGCGATCAACAGGGTGGTCTTGCCTGCACGGGTGGTCTTTAAGTTATCGAGAATAATTTTTTCAGTACGGGTATCCACTGCAGAAACCGAATCATCCAAAATCAGAATCGGCGCATTTTTTAACAGCGCACGAGCAATGGAAATCCGCTGCTTCTGACCGCCGGAAACAGTCACACCCCGTTCTCCCAGGATGGTTTCATAGCCCTCTTTAAAGTCCACGATATTATCCCGCACGTCCGCCAGCGACGCCGCACCGTTGATCTGATCGAAAGTTGCATCGTCCACGCCAAAGCCGATATTGTGTGCAATGGTATCTGAAAACAGGAAATTATCCTGGGGCACATAGGCACAGGCATTCCGCACAGAATGAATGGACACGCTGTTCACATCCTTTCCGTCCACAAACAACGTACCATCCGGCACATTATAGGTACGAAGCAGCAGATCTACTACCGTAGTCTTACCTGCGCCGGTTTTGCCTACAATACCGACACTTTCACCGGCAGCTACCTGAAAGCTGACGTCCTGCAGTACATTATAATCGCCGTCCGGATAGCGGAACGTCAAATGCCGGAATTCAATACTGCCTTTTGGATTTTCAAGATTTCCTACACCATCCCGGTCCGTCACATCTACAGGGGCATCCATCAGCTCCGTAATACGATTCAGGGAAGCCTTACCACGGGAAGTCTTTTCAATCAGCATCGAAATCGCCATGATCGGCCAGACGATGGATTCAAAGTAGCCGATGTATTCCACCAGCTGTCCGGCGTTGAATTTTCCACCAAACACCAGCCAGCCGCCGTAGCCTAAGATGACGCAGATGACAGATTCCACAAACAGCGTCACCAGCACCTCCAGCAGGGTTGCGATCTTTGTATAGGTAACGTTGATCTCTTCATTTTCACGGTTTAGCTTACGGAATGCTGTCAGCTCCTTAAATTCCTTGACAAATGCCTTGATCACCGCGATGCCGGAAAAGTTCTCCTGTGCGAAATCCGAAAGATCAGAGAAAGCCTTCTGCCGTTCCTCCCAGCGTTTTGTCATCGTCGTACCCATAATAGTGCCGATGCCAAACATGATCGCCGCAGGAATCAGGGCCAGCAGCGTAAGCTTGAAATCCATCCGCCACATTTTGTACAGCGCCAACAGACCAAGCACCAGAGCGTCGAAAAACATCAGAATGCCGTCGCCGAAGCACTCCTGAATCGTATCCAGGTCATTTGTATACAGGCTCATCAGGCTTCCTACCTTGTTGACCTGATAATACTGCTGCGACAAACGACGGCTGTGATCAAACATTCGCTCCCGCAGATCTGCCTGTACACACACTGCGGAACCGAAAAAGCATACCCGCCATAAAAAGCGCCCGATCACCATCATCAAAACAATCCAGATCATGGGCAGACAGATATTCTGAAACAGTACCTCCCTGGTAAAGGTCAGCGTCTGACCATCCACCACCACTTTACCTAAGTTCACACCATTAATGACCAGACGATACAGCTCCGGAATCATCAGCTGGGCAATATCGACGATCAAAAGTGAGAGCAGTCCAAGCAGCAGCGCCGGTGCATTTTTCAGATAGTAACGATTGATATACTTGCCGAAAATCACGACTTTTCCCTCCTTTTTCTTTTGTTTTCCCCTGTAATATTTTCCCAAAATGTAAAATAGTCGTACTTTTTAGTATAAAGGATGTAAGAGGGGAAGTCAACGCAATGGAAGAAAAAGAGACTGCCGGATCCGCCTTTTGCGGAAGAAACGGCAGTCTCCTGATATGAAATTTTACAGCGGATCCCTTGAGGTTTTTGCATCACCGAAAAAGAACATAAAGTCCTGCAGCTCTGTTCGCATCATCCGGTCATTTTTCAAAAATCTCTTCGCCTCTGCAAGCTGCAGCGTTCTGTCATAGGCAATGCTTTTGAGCTGTATTTTTCCATCCAAGATCACCGCGTAGTGCGCAGTCTTGTCAGGATCATCTGGTCTTCTGTAGGAAATGCTTCCCGGATTTATCCATTCCATTCCATTCCCTCCCCAAGGGTATGAATGCATTGTCTGTGGGTATGCCCGAAAATCAACCGTCGCTTTCCGTCACACTCTGCTCCATAGCTGGCATTCCAATACTGATCAAAGGCATAGCGGCTTTCGACCGTCCCATAGCCATTGTCGTATTGATGCGCGATTCCATAGCTCCATCCATCTGCCTCAAAATATGCCTTTTCCGGGAGCTGCTTCATCCAATCGATATCTTTTTCACTCAGTCTTTCACAGTTATAATGCACCCATTTGTATTTTCCATCCGCTACATTTGTCCATTCTCCGCTCTCGTAAATATTTATGACATGGCGGTCATGGTTTCCATATACGAGGACTGTATTTTCCAACTGGCGAAACCGCTCCAGGACCTCCCGAGGTGAGATCCCGTAGTCCGTAAAATCCCCTGCGCAGCATAACAGATCATAGTCTGCTTCCTCCCGCAAAATTGTATCCAACGCCCGAATATTTGCATGAATGTCTGAAATTACAAGTACTTTCATAAATAAAATCCTTTCGTTTGCCATAGGCTCCTCCCACTACCTTTAGGTGGTGGGAGGAGCCTTGTAAATCTTTAATCGTTAACCCTGATTCTCAATATATTTTTGTATGGTAGTTGACGATACTTCTCCAATGCTGCAAGCAAAATATCCGTCTGACCAAAATATTTTTTTCTTCCAATACTGTTTAGACAGAAACGAACCATA
>CDTY01044446.1_pt1 | contig 24610 bp, 17 predicted proteins | sample 557731 | NCBI WGS metagenome assembly CDTY01 (sample SAMEA3182101, study PRJEB8094) | gut metagenome | biome: human; feature: gut; material: Stool; isolation source: human stool | place: Canada | collected 2013-02-12
CATCCGGCACAGAGTTTAATGCTCCGGTTTCTCCTACAGGTGTATTCTTCCATGAGAACATTCCTCTTCCCTGTGCGATGGTATTTCCATGCCAGAAGTTCTGTCCTTTGGCGATGGCTGTTCCTCCTCCAAAGACTCCTCCTAGTGCGCCTCCACACATCGCTCCGGAAAAAGCCCCCATAGTCCCGTTTCCCAATGCATTGAGAAAACCTCCTCCTGCCATGAGTGTATTTCCTGTTCCGAGCGTGAATCCTGAAGCGGCTCCTCCCACCATTCCTGAAATCGCTCCACCGATAAATCCTGCCCCTCCGACAGCTCCTCCGACCAGTGGTCCCAGTGCCCCTGCGGCGGCTCCCACACCGAAGTATCCAAGAAACTGCCCAAAGTTACTAATATTATCCCAATGTGTTGCTACATTGATGGCTCCACCTATAATGGCTCCCGCTATGATCCATCCGATAATTTCCCCGTTCTTGTCCACATAGCACAGGGGTCTGTTCATACAGTATCCGTACCTGTTCATGGCCTGTGTAAAGTCCGGCAGCTGTACGTAGGGGTCCGGACTCAAGAATCTTCCCAGTATCGGGTCGTACAGTCTCGCATTCATGTGGATAAGCCCGAATTCATTTAGGTGTTCATGTCCTGTAAACCCTCTTCCTGTCATCAGGCTTGGCACTTCTGTACCGGTATAGATTTCCTGTGTATCGGGATCTCTTCTGCTTCCCCATGCATCGAAGCTGTTTTCCTCGATGATGTTTCCTTTGTTGTCTGCCACCTGCAGGATACTTCCCAGATAGTCTCTGTGCAGGAATCGGATTTCGGTTTTCCCTTCCTTTCTGACGAGGAGTGCAGGCGCTTCGTAACAGTCTCCTCCTACATAGAGCCTTTCCTCCGTTCCGCTGCTGTCGCAATGGGCTTCATAGTTCCCTCCAAGGTAATACTTTGTGTATACCGTCTTTCCCTCTTCGGTCATTCTCATCCGTACCCTGTCAAACTGAGAATTGTAGGTGAATTCCGCCTTTCTGTTTCCTTCCTCTATCCATGCGGGTCTGTCTGCGGCAGTATATCCCACCTGTAGTCCGCTGTGTATGCAGGCTTCCTTTTCCGGTGTATTTCCTGTAGCGGCATAGGGTCGGTTGGGGTTGGTATATACCATGTCTCCTGCATCCCCTTTGCGTATGATGTTTCCGTCGGGTGTGTATTCCACCTTTTTCCCGGCATAGAGGGTCAGTCTCTGCAGAGCATCGTATTCAAATAGTTCTGTCCTGTTTTCGTGTCATATACCTTGTCAGTCTTCAGTTCCTTTCCGTCGAAACGTGTGGTCGCGGTGCGTACCTCCCGTTTCAGGGCATCGTAGTAGGTCTTGACGATTGGCTTTCCGGTTTCTGCCACGGTTACACAGAACAGTCCGGGTTCTTCGGGGCGGATCTATGTGGTTCCAGTCTGTTTCTTTCTGCCATCCGGGTAGATGGTCTTCAGAAGGTTTCCTCATTAAAATCAAATCGGTCATTAGAGAATGATAGTAAGACCATTTCTATGACCGATTTAATTTGGTAAAAGTGGCTTAATTTTGTTTATATACTGGAAATCTTCTGCTGAAAATGATGCATCCAATCTTGATTGACAATCCAATTAAAAGTTAGATTATGTTGTAGGGAAATGATATTTTTATCACAAATGTTTCCTTGTATCTTTACTCCATCTTTTGCTCTTATAAACCGTATACTCCAATATTCTCCGAGTGGGGCTAAAAGCACTTCACTTATTTTTTCTTCTTGGAATAAAGTTAAATCTTGTTTAAAGGAGATAAGTTCGTCTGTGCTTATGTTGGTATTCATTAGTACCTGGAAAAAAGATTCTTTTAATTTTATGTTCATATGGATATAATCATTGAACTCAAGCTTTTCTTTTTGAATGAAATCGATGTTGCAAATGTTAGGATAGGTAGAGTCGATACTTTCCACACAAGGCTTGACTTGTGATATTTCGTGAATAAAGTTTAACAACTTAGGAATAAAACTTTGGTCAAAATCTAAATGTAATGTAAATTCAGTTCTGCTATCTGACTTTTTAGTAAGATGTACATATTGATAGATATGCCCAAACTGATTTGATTCCAATTCAATATATAGTGAATAATCATCTGAAATAAATGAAATTTTATGGCTTATTCCATGATATAAATCTTGTAATTCTTTCTCAAAATTAATGATTTGTGTAATATTGGTCTTATAACATTCGGAAATATTAAAGATGGAATATTCAAACTGTACATTAAATAATAATGTCCCATTTTGTTGATTATAAGAAAAATTGTACCATGTCATGTAAGGTACATTTTTAGAATCGTAAAATATTATTTCTTGCATAAATTTATGTTTTTTGATTTGTAAAACCGTATTGATGTTATATTGCTAAAATAGTACATTTTTGTTGAGCTTGCTTAAATTTTCCAATAAGTTATTTTCTCAGATTTTTTTGGGGCCCTTTTTCGACCTTTTTTTCTTGACGTTCATAAGAGTATAGTAGGCATGGCTTATCTGACGAATGAAACCAAGAAAAAAGATCGAAAAAGTACCTCAAATTATCCTTGAATAAAATACTTAATTCTAAAATTTAAATTGTTTTGTAAAATTACTTAATTCATAAAATGCTCTATGGTAAACTATACCTGTTTCAGTGTTTATTCCTAATGTATAAACTCCTTGTACTCCATTGATTGTTCCTGGAGCTACCATCATCTGACTGTTTCCTTTTATACCTATAATATATCCTTCATTTACTATTTGATTATCAAATGAATAAGGGAAATTATGATATAAGTCTTTTTGTATATCTATTCTTGGATGATATCCTTTTATTCTTAATGAACGTGTTAAAGATTTATTGTTTTCAATTATATGGGTTGGTGCTTTCTTAGTTGTTGTGATAGTGTATTCTGTAATTGTACCGTTTTCAGGTTGTGGACTACTTGCAAGAGGGGTGTCAGGTTTAGGCGTTTTAGGCATAGCATCCGGCACAGAGTTTAATGCTCCGGTTTCTCCTACAGGTGTATTCTTCCATGAGAACATTCCTCTTCCCTGTGCGATGGTATTTCCATGCCAGAAGTTCTGTCCTTTGGCGATGGCTGTTCCTCCTCCAAAGACTCCTCCTAGTGCGCCTCCACACATCGCTCCGGAAAAAGCCCCCATAGTCCCGTTTCCCAATGCATTGAGAAAACCTCCTCCTGCCATGAGTGTATTTCCTGTTCCGAGCGTGAATCCTGAAGCGGCTCCTCCCACCATTCCTGAAATCGCTCCACCGATAAATCCTGCCCCTCCGACAGCTCCTCCGACCAGTGGTCCCAGTGCCCCTGCGGCGGCTCCCACACCGAAGTATCCAAGAAACTGCCCAAAGTTACTAATATTATCCCAATGTGTTGCTACATTGATGGCTCCACCTATAATGGCTCCCGCTATGATCCATCCGATAATTTCCCCGTTCTTGTCCACATAGCACAGGGGTCTGTTCATACAGTATCCGTACCTGTTCATGGCCTGTGTAAAGTCCGGCAGCTGTACGTAGGGGTCCGGACTCAAGAATCTTCCCAGTATCGGGTCGTACAGTCTCGCATTCATGTGGATAAGCCCGAATTCATTTAGGTGTTCATGTCCTGTAAACCCTCTTCCTGTCATCAGGCTTGGCACTTCTGTACCGGTATAGATTTCCTGTGTATCGGGATCTCTTCTGCTTCCCCATGCATCGAAGCTGTTTTCCTCGATGATGTTTCCTTTGTTGTCTGCCACCTGCAGGATACTTCCCAGATAGTCTCTGTGCAGGAATCGGATTTCGGTTTTCCCTTCCTTTCTGACGAGGAGTGCAGGCGCTTCGTAACAGTCTCCTCCTACATAGAGCCTTTCCTCCGTTCCGCTGCTGTCGCAATGGGCTTCATAGTTCCCTCCAAGGTAATACTTTGTGTATACCGTCTTTCCCTCTTCGGTCATTCTCATCCGTACCCTGTCAAACTGAGCATTGTAGGTGAATTCCGCCTTTCTGTTTCCTTCCTCTATCCATGCGGGTCTGTCTGCGGCAGTATATCCCACCTGTAGTCCGCTGTGTATGCAGGCTTCCTTTTCCGGTGTATTTCCTGTAGCGGCATAGGGTCGGTTGGGGTTGGTATATACCATGTCTCCTGCATCCCCTTTGCGTATGATGTTTCCGTCGGGTGTGTATTCCACCTTTTTCCCGGCATAGAGGGTCAGTCTCTGCAGAGCATCGTATTCAAATAGTTCTGTCCTGTTTCTCAGTGCATCCTGTCTGCTCTTCAGGTTTCCGGTTACAGCATCAAATTCGTATCGCTGGTCCATCAGTACCTTTCCGTTTCCGTACAGGATACGTCTTTGGGTGGGGAATCCCCATTCATCGAATTCATACCTTCTGTCGTATTCCCCGGTAGCGATTCGGGTAAGCTGTCCGTGTCTGTCCTCTTCGCCGTAGCTGTATACACAGGTTCCGTCGTCCAGATACACTCCGGTCAAGGTTCCGTTTCTGTAAACCAGCTGTTCAGTACAGAGTTTTCCGTACTGTGAAGAATAGGAGATGGTAGAAAGCATTCCGTCTTCTGTATATCCGTATGTCTTCTCCAGCCGGTATCCGTCGGGTGCTTCTTCCCTGACACTTTCCACCCTTCCGTATGCATCGTAGGTGTAGTAGGTGGCAGTACCGTTGTCGGAAACGGCGGAGAGAAGCAGGTCTTCGTCTTCGGCATAGGTATATACAGTGGTAAAGTCGGGGTGTACCAGTCTGGTGATACGTCCGTATCGGTCATATTCCCTTACCACCTGTCTTCCGTCGGCATCGGTTTCCCTGCATACGTTTCCTTCCTTATCGTATTCGGTTCTTCGTATTCCTGCACTCGGATCCTTGATGGCAGTCCGTCTTCCATATATGTCGTAGTAGAATCTTGTCTGTACACTGTCTGCTGCCACTATTACGAGCGGCTGTCCGTCTGCGCGGTAGAAGTAGGCAATGCTTCCCCCTTCATCGGCTGTGCCTGTCATCAGTCCGTCTGCACTGTACTGTCGGATGTGTCGTATTCCGTTTTCCGTGAGGGTATCTGTCAAGGCTCCGTATGCACACGAGTCCACTTTTCCGGATGCATAACGTGTAGAGGTTTTCCGGTCGTATCGGTCGTAGGTATACTGGTTCCACAAGGTAGGAATACTGTCCTTGTCCGGCAGGGATTCTTTGACAAGCAGTCCTGTTTTCGTGTCATATACCTTGTCAGTCTTCAGTTCCTTTCCGTCGAAACGTGTGGTTGCGGTGCGTACCTCCCGTTTCAGTGCATCGTAGTAGGTCTTGACAAGCGGATTTCCTGTTTCTGCTGCGGTTATGCGGAACAGTCCGGGTTCTTCGGGGCTGCTCCATGCGGTTGCGGTCTGTTTCTTTCTGCCGTCCGGATAGGTGGTCTTCAGAAGGTTTCCCCATTCATCATATTCATACCGTGTGGTTCTTCCCTTGTGGTCTGTATCGCTTAGGGGCAGTCCGGTTGTTTCATCGTAGCGGTGTGTTACGTGAAATCCCATCGGGTCTGTTTCCTTGACGAGTTGTCCGAGGTCGTTGTATTCAAACTGTGTCTTCAGCCATTGGTCGGATTCATAGTTGCACTGTGAATGGGCTGTCATTTGCCAGTTTGCATTGTATTCAAACTTTTCCTGTAGGGATTTCTTTCCGTTGATACGCTCGGTTCTGCTTACGGGCAGGTATCGGTCGTCGTAATCGATATGGATTGTTTCTACGAAAAGAGAATCATCCCGCATCTTTCGGGTTTCCACAGAATCCTGGACTCCTAACAGATACAACGAACCGTCATCTACGTTCCGGTAGCTGTACGTTGCCTGTTCGGTATAATGTCCGGACGAAACGGAAGAGTGCAGTATCTGTCCATAGTCGTTATATTCATATTTTCCTATCGTAGTAGTTTCGTTCAGAACATTTTCTGTGGTTTCCTGCTTCAGGGTCAGCAATGCGATTCTGTTGGATTCCCTTTTCAGATCATAGATTCGCTTAATGGTATCTGTGGGAGTGGATTTTTCCAATTCACTTCCCAGTAGCTCTATATCGTAGGTCGAAGTCATGGTACGGTCGTTGACCATATCTTCCGTCTCTATTTGCTGAAAGCCTCTGAATCCCATTCCGGTACGGTGAAACACTGCATTGGTGTATTTATAGTATTCCCACGACAATGTTTGGTTGTTTTCGGTATTTTTGATCCATGCCGGTACAAACAGATGAGGATTCATGATGGTATAAGGATATCCTACATATTGGATAGCTCCCGGATTTTGGACGTACCGGGTGGCATTGGTCGTCATGATATCCACATAGGCATGATTGGAATTTACTCCATAGCTGTCAGTCAGGTTGTGCAGCATTCTTGCTTCCTGTTCATTGTGGGAGTAGTTATACACATGCAGTTTCTCGTTGTCCACACAAATCAGTCCTCCCGACCAATAATAGGACTGGGCTACATTGGCCACAGCAAACTGAGCTGTCAGATTATCTAAATATTGGGTGGAACGCATATTGGGAGTCTGGCTGATTTTGCCGTTCTCGTTCAGATATACATCCACTTTTCCTCGCTGGTTGCGCAACAGGTCGGGAAGTCCGTCGCTGTCTACATCCACCAGCATGAAGTTCAGCCCCACCGTTTCATGGAAACAATAGAACAGTTCTTCTGTGTGTACTTTAAATCCGGGGTTTTCTGCACTGTACGAAGAGTTTCCTGTCGACATAAGGAAAAGCCACTGTTTACCATTTTCCACATTCCAGTCGAATGTAATCAGAGCACGATCCGGTGTATGGGGGTCAATATGACATACATTACCCGAAGCATCTTCGTAATATTTGTATCCGCTGGCACTGGTACTTTTCAGGTTGTTTTCATTGTTGCAGGCTCCATAACAGATTCCGTCGCCAAAATGCTTGTATCCTTCCTTGCAGTGTACCCGGCGAGGACCTAAGATGATATCAATGTTTCCGTCTGCATTCATATCAGCCAACATCAATTCCCTGTCTTTGCTATTAATTTCTTCAAAATTGAAGTACATGATGTTAAGGGCATTGGAGTAGGCCAGTTGCTTGAAACCGTTACCAGTAAACTCGTAAACATAAGTACCGTTGATATTAATCAAGCAGATATCCGTCTTGCCGTCTCCATTGTAATCCATTGGAATCAAGCGGTCGGCATGTCTTACTTTAGAAGTATCAATAGGATATAGGGTAAAATCAAAGCACTCGTTGTCATAAAGAGTCTTTCTGTTATCCAAATCGACTAACAAGGCACGGGAGGGATATTTGTCATGGTCTGAATTGTAGCAACTCGAAATAGCCAGGAGTTCTGCTTTTCCATCACCGTTGAAATCACCGAAAACACATTGCCGTTCGTGTACATATCCGTCTTGCTCCGGATAGATATAATCTGTATGGCATGCAGGATTTATTTGACTATCATAAATGGTTACTTTCAGTGTATCCTCTCGTATGAATAAAATTTTTTTCGTGATATAGTTGATTTTTACCGGTACATCAATACCGTCTCCATTTATATCAATGGCTTCCAACTGTTTGAATCCTTTCCCGGCAGTAAAGACTACAGGTTCGATAGACATATCACTCAGGTCTTTGTAGACCAGCAGCTCTTGTTTTTCATTATATTCGCCTTGATTAGGTATGGGGTAAGTTATCAGTCCGTCGCTATTGGAAGCCTTGCTGAATTTTCCTCTTGATATGGCAAGAGAAGAATAGCCGGTTTGTCCTTGTTGCGAATTGTAGTAGTATTTGGACAGATAATGCGTGTTATCGTTCAAGAACTCAATGCTGCGTTCGTTTCCATAGCTGAAGCGTAGGGGATTCAGGCGATGGTTGGAAGTTTCGCATTCCAAGCTGTCCGGTAAATAGACTCCCCTATTTTGATAGCTAATCCGATATCGGCGCCAGAGATTGCCTTTGTAAAATGAAGAAACATTTTCCAATAATTTGCTGTATTTAAATGGCTTTCCATCTGCATAACGTGTGATACCGGACGGTATATCACGGTAATTAAATACAATGGAGTCATTGTATACCCCCTGAGTTTCTCCATACCGGATTGTCCGGATGTAGGGCAGATTGTCTGCTTGCATGTAGGTGTACAGTATCGAACGTCCTTTACGATTAGTGTACGAAGTCATTACATAACTGAACGGCGCTTGTGGGGAATTTTCAAATACGGCTGTATTTCCATCCGGATAGTACACTTTCAGGCGGTTTTCCGATTCTCTGTTTACCCGTATGAATCCCTGTTCACTTTGCCAAGTGTCGGTACCGGTCTTGATTAGTCGCATACCGTCCAGCATCAGTTTGTCGTCTTTCAAGGAGAGAGGAGTAGCTTTCCCGTCGTAGTAGATGCTGCCAGCTACGTGGGTAATGCCTGATAGTCCACGGATATTCCATCCATATCCTAATGCGGTTTCGTGCTGTTGACTATTGTACATAAAGGACAGACGGGGTTGGAACCCTTCTGTATCAGGGTGCACATCGATAGGGATGGTATAACTGACCGCACCGCTTGGAGTGAGGCTGTATTCTATTGGTATTTCACCGACATCGCAGTTCTTGTTGCCGTTACTCGATACAACTGCCACTTGTGCCTTACCGGAGAGGCTAAGCAGAAAGGCGGTTGCCATGATTATTATTTTTTGTGTTATCTGATACATATTCATTTATTTTTTATGATAGTTTTTACTCTATTTCCCGAGTTATCGTATTGGTATTGTATCGGACTGTAATTCGGGCTTTCGGGCTTTAGATTGGGTTCATCAGGGATGCTGGGTACTAAATCAGCGATTACGGTTGTTTGGATGGTCCCATTGGGGATAGAACCGTTGGAATACTTGTAACCTGCCGTAACGATATAATAGGAGCCCGTAGACAGATTGGGAATACTTAGGTAGGCTTGACCTATGGAAGCCCCTTCTGGCATACCCAGACTGATAGGGTCAAAGTTTGGATTCAAAAAATCATGTTCTTCGAATGTGGCAACCCATTTGAACGAGAGTTCTCCCTCCGACCAGTCCCCGGCTTCTCCTTCTTGTGCTTTCTTCAGTACATAGAGGGTAGTATAACCCGGTCCTGCTGAATAGTCTGTTTTCCAATTATGGATAATGAGATTCCCCGGTGAGGATAGGTCGAGCTGATAATATACAGCCTTTCCTTGCGTATAGCGATACTCATTTCCTTGAGGGGGAATATAACGGAAGTTGTAATAATAGTATGCCCCAGGTGGCTTTTCGCCTGTATTACGTTTGTCAGTAAATATAGACCTGTTACCAGATAAGACAACCGGAATGGCATCATCGAAGAACGTGCCGTATTTTTCTATTGTTTGTGCTTGCATTGTCAGTCCGTAAAATAGGGTCAGTACAATGAGTTGCACTCGCTTGAAAATAATGTGTAGTGTCATATTCTATTTTCTTTTACTTGAACTGATTAGTCTATGCCATGCTTCCCGAAGGAAGCAATGGCATAGTACTTGTTTGACTCAATTTTGTTGTTCGCTTACATCGCACTTCCGCCCAATGCGCCTAACACGGCAGATGCCACTGCGATGATTACTTTCAAAATGGTGTCCCATATACCTTTCTTCATTGCCATAATTTGCTCCTTTCTTTAAATGGTGAATAAATGTGTTCGTTCTGTCGTTTCAAGCTTGATGACAGTGCAAAGGTAAATTATTTGTTTTATTTTTGTGTATCATGTTTACAAAACCGTTAAACCTATTTCTATTTTTAAACAGATACATCGTTATTGCCGAAGTCGCGGTATTCGGATTCCTGTATCTTTTTCCGCTTCCGCAGGACACTAGCGCGTATCTTTCCCAATGCACGTAGGATAAGTTCCATGCGTAGAAGGGAATCGTCTATTTCAGTAATAATAAGCCGTTTCCTATTTTTTCCGGTATGCCTGCATTCTTTCCGATACTGCCTGCTCCGCTTCTTGCGGCACTCCTTGCAGTATTTGTCAAAAATTCGTGTACGGTGATTGTAGTAAAAGTTCTCGGAGGAAAGCTCGCGCTTGCAGCATGCACAAATGCGGGCAGAAGTAGCTGTGGTATTCATAGTGATGGATTGATTATTTCTTGAAAACAATTTGATTTATTAAAACAATAAGCTATATTTGTCGAGGCAAATATAATTATGTTTTCAATTATAAAACAATTAAATTTATAGTTTAACCCCAAAAAAGATGGATGCACTGTTCAATGTAACTGATATAGTGAAGCGAGCCAAAGAAGTTATGGGCTTCAAGACGGATGTGGAACTCGCCAATTATTTAGGAGTATCGCGTTCTACATTAAGTAACTGGTGTGCAAGAAATAGTATCGACTTTCCACTGCTGTTGGAGAAGATGAAAGAGGTAGATTACAACTGGCTGCTGGTAGGGAAGGGAACTCCTCACCGCGATACACACCTCTGCCAGTTGGGAAGGTATACGGGAGAGGTGGAAACTATATACATTCCGAAAACACCGGAGATGAAGGACGACCGCTATGTACAACTATATGATGTGTCGGCAGCTGCCAACCTGCGTACCATGCTGATGAACCGCAACCAATATGTGTTGGGAAAGATTGTTATTCCTAATATATCTTCGTGCGACGGAGCGGTATATGTAAGCGGAGACAGTATGTATCCACTGCTGAAATCGGGTGACATTATTGGTTTCAAGGAAATCAGCGATTTTCATCATCTTATCTATGGAGAAATGTATCTGGTATCGTTCTGTCTGGATGGTGATGATTACTTGGTGGTGAAATATGTTAACCGGTCAGAGAATCCGGGATGTATTCTGCTGGTAAGCTACAATCCACATCATCAGCCGATGGATTTGCCAATAGAGAATATTCAGGCAATGGCTATCGTGAAGTTCTCTATCCGCAAGAATATGATGTAAAAATGCTTTCATTCATAAGTTTGTCAAATCGGAAGTACATCCCATGATAGTCGCTGCAAGGTTTCAATTTCACTCGAGACACAAAAAGGAAGAAAAGAATCGAGTAGGAGGAACGGGATTAATTCCCGTTCCGACCTCTCACACCACCGTACGTGCCGTTCGGCATACGGCGGTTCCCTAATTAACCTTTAAACACAGGATGATAGTACATCTTAAAAGTAGGGTAACCAGCTCGAAGCAAACGCTCATCCGACAAAGCCGCCTGTACAGTGGGATGACTTGCCATTCGCCAGTATTTCATACGACAAAAGGCAGCCATTCGCACACGGCTCTCATCGGGAATAAGCTTCTTCAGATTTCGATACCGGGTTCGGACTCGTTTCCAAGACTTCCAAATACACATCCGTATGCGATGACGGAGCCAACCGTCCCATTCCTTTATCCTACTTTTGAGACCTGCAAACTTAAAATAGTTGAGCCAACCACGGATATACCAAGTCAAACGTTGTTTACGATATTCGGAGCTCCAGCCGTTATTACGGCTGGTGAGTTCACGTATCTTAATCTTCATCTTCTTGATACTATCGACATGGATGTAGAATTGGCATTTGCCATTTCTACGACCAAAGGCATAGGAAAGGAATTTGATGTCACGCATATAAGCAACATGGGTCTTATCCTTATTCACCTTTAGAAAAAGTTTCGTTTCAATAAAGGGAAGCAGATTATCCAATGTGCGTTGGGCGGAACGACGGCTTTTACAAAAGATGACCAAGTCATCAGCATACCGAACGAACAAATGCCCACGTCTCTCCAGTTCCTTGTCCAACTCATTAAGCATTATATTGCTTAATAAGGGGCTCAATGGACCACCTTGAGGAACTCCGACCGGACTGTCCTCTTTCTTGCCTCCTATAAGTTCAGATATTTATGAATCAGAGAAATGACACGACCGTCTTTGATGGTACGTGACAGGATTGCTATCAACTTACTATGGCAGAATGTATCAAAGAATTTCTCCAAATCCATATCGACCGTGAACACATAACCGGCAGAGATATATTCGCCACATTTTAATAACGCATCATGAGCACTACGATGAGGGCGGAAACCATAGCTGGCTGGTGAAAATTGAGGTTCATAAAGAGGTTGAAGCACTTGTGAGATGGCTTGCTGAATCAAACGGTCAACAACCGTGGGGATACCCAAGTTACGTGTCTTCCCATTCGACTTGGGAATCTCCACACGACGCACGGGGTTCGGATGGTAGTTACCATCATAAATGGAAGTTATTAGCTTATCCTTGTGGCAACGAAGATAAGGAAGCAACTCGTCCACTTCCATACGGTCAATGCCGCCACTACCCTTGTTACTCTTTACCTGTTTATAAGCAAGGTTTAGATTAGAAGGGGAAAGAATGTATTCCAATAACTCTCCTTTTTCATGTTTAATGGCTGTAAGATGATTTTCAGTTATCCCAATGAAAGTCTGCATACCAATCAGCACTTCAGGTTCCACCCTCTGCGCCGATTGGTCGGATAGAGTTTCTATGTTCTGCTTTCTTCCCATCATAAGGTAACATTCAGGTATCTTACATAATTAAGGTTCAGCCCTTCCCCATTATGGTGAGTAACAGGTACTATGGCTTCGGCTGACTTCTCACGACAAATCTTGTTTCAACCAGATACAGTTGTGGTGCATCTGTCCGTGAGACCTCCCCAGATAAGAACGTACGCTTTCATCTCATATACCCTCTGATTCTACTACATAGGGATTCGGATAGTTATAGGACTTTATTTTGTTTAGCAAACTTGTCCTCCAAATGTAGCCTTATAATCAGTTTCTGTTCGTAGAGCCGAGAGTTTGCCGCCAGCTTCCTTCAGATTCCTCCTCGCGAAGGACACCCTTGCCTTGGGCTAACGATTCCCACTATCAGGGCTCGTTCGGGACTTACACCCTATAGCGCACGCCCATGCTGGGCGTACTAATCGAGTAGGAGGAAAACGAAGTAGTTTTCTTCCTACTTTCGTTTTCCGACCTCTCACACCACCGTACGTGCCGTTCGGCATACGGCGGTTCTTTACTATGGATGCCTTTCGTATTCTTCGAAAGACACTTCCACGACATCTTCTTCAACCATCCATTTGTAGGTCTGCGCTCCTTTATACCCTTCGCATTCCGTCCTATCTCTTTAAAGGTAGCCCAATACTTCTGTTTTGGTTTTATGCATTCGTTCCAACAAACGGTAGTTTTCAGTTATGCCGTTTAAATAAAGTTTGGTCCTTCCCTATAGGCATACATGCCTTGGGTACTACGACCTCTGCTGACTTCTCACGGCAAGCTTTACTCCATCATGGTACTTCGAATCATTCATCCTCACCATATGTCCGTGAGACCTCCTCGGATAAGGGTATTAACTTTCAATCTTATGTCTGCTCCATTTACACTAACCGTCCCGAATAGCTATAGGGCTTTAGTTTGTTTCGCAACCTTACCCACGGTCATATGCCTTATATGAAGTTTCTGTTCGTCAGACCAGATGTTTGCCGCCAGCTTCTTTCAGATTCCAACTCGCGATGGACACCCTTGCTTTTGGCTGTATGATTCCCGCTATTAGGGCTCATTGGGGACTTGCACCCGTTAGCTAATACTCATGCCGAGCATACAAATAAAAAAGGGAATCTTCCCAGACTCCCAATCTTCATTAACCTTAAATCTAATACCATGAAAAACACGATGCAAAGATAGAGGTTTTATGTTATGCAACATAATAAAATCAACAAAAAGCCCCATTTATTAACTATATTTAATACTTTTCTTTTTTATATTGTAATTTAATTAGATTTATTTGTTTATTAAATAGACAAAACATATATTTGTTGAAATTTTTTATGCATAATACATTACATAGATAAAAAATACAATATTAAGTTTAACCTATTACAATTTAGTTATGGAGAATTATACAAATAATATGGTACGCTACAATAGCATAATAAAAGCGTGTGTTCTTTTAGGGGAATTATGTATTTGTAGTGGATTATTTTATATCTTTTACCTATGGGCCATTTATAGGGGGAAATATACTGAACTAACAGCTACACTACCTCAAGTTTTAATCATAATTATATTATGCTATCTAATATGTAGCATTCAAGGAGTAGTAGTCTTACACCTGCGCAAAATATATCCATATCAGATAATCATGCGTGTATTCCGTAATGTTTTTTATTTTTCAATATTGACAGGTACAGTTTTAAGTGTTGGTAAATTCATGAATATATGTTCTCTGTTTTTTCCAGCCTATATTTCAACATTATTTCTTCTGCTAAGCCTTTTCCGACTTACATTTAGAGATATCTTAAAACGTTTTCGTAGTCAAGGAAAGAATATACGTTATGTCGTATTAGTTGGAAGCACTTCTAATAATATTGAAATGTATCATGAATTATCGGATGATCCATCTACAGGTTATAAAGTTAATGGATATTTCGATGATAAGCCGAATCCAGAAATGCCCTCACAATGCTGCTATCTAGGACGTCCAGAGGAAGTCCAAAATTATTTGAAAAAAAACTCATATATACATTATCTATTCTGTTGTCTTCCATCACACCGTAGCGAAATTATTGTACCAATTATCAATTATTGTGAAAACCATTTAGTACATTTTTATAGCGTACCAAATCTACATAATTACTTACATAATCGTGTATATTTTAATATGATGGGGAATGTACCTTATCTTAGTTTACGTCAAGATCCATTAAGCCGTACGGAAAATAAATTACTGAAACGTACATTTGATATTGTTTTCTCACTGTTATTCTTATGCACTTTATTCCCAATCATATTAATTATTGTAACAATCATTACAAAATTAACCATGCCGGGACCAATCTTCTTCCGTCAAAAACGTAACGGATTAAATGATAAAGAATTTTATTGCTATAAATTCCGTTCGATGAAAGTCAATGCCGAAGCAGATACGCTTCAAGCTACAAAAGATGACCCCCGAAAAACACGCTGGGGAAATATTATGCGTAAGACAAACATCGATGAACTTCCTCAGTTTATTAATGTACTGCTGGGAGACATGAGTGTAGTAGGACCACGCCCTCATATGCTAAAACATACCGAAGAGTACTCTAAACTGATAAACAAATACATGGTACGCCACTTCGTAAAACCAGGAATTACCGGATGGAGTCAGGTTACAGGATATCGCGGAGAAACAAAAGAACTGAAAGATATGGAAGGCCGTGTAATAGGAGATATCTGGTATATTGAGCACTGGAGTTTCTGGCTTGATATCTATATCATATATAAAACTGTCAGAAATGCTATCCATGGCGAAAAGAATGCATATTAACATAATACCTTATAACATTAAAGCCGTATCAAAGTGAAACAGAAGTGCCCTCAAAAGTTAAACACAAAACTTTTGGGGGCACTTCACTTCAAACAAAATTTGATTCGGTTTTTTTTATTTCTGTAAATTATAATCAAAGCATGATATACGCAAACAGTTCCAACTTCACCACATCCCTTTTTTATTTATTAGCGTCTGACAGATATACCTAATCACTTGATTATAAAAACCATCACGCAGAAAACAGGTTGGTATGACAATACCAAACACGCTCCTTCAGACATATATAAACAAATGAAAAATTCTACTAGACAATATAAGTTCTACTCTAAATAAAAATAACCATACTCAGCATGAAAAATCGAAGCACTCCCTTTCTTCTGACTATCCGGTTATAACCATTTTGCAACAATCTCCTCCGTCCGCTCCCAAAGTTCCTGTGACTGGCGATGATGAGTATACTTTTCCGATAAAACCTTAGGTCGACAGCTGACATTCAACGTGCCAGTACGTTTACCGGCCTCTTCATCGAGTAAAAGGCAGATTGCTGTAGCAGCTCCTTGCCGAGGTGTACGGATAAAAGGGCGGAAGAAAATATCAGTCAACGGATCGAACCACATATGCATGGTGATAATGTCTGTCGAAACGATACCCGGATCAGCAGCATTAACTACAACTCCCCGCTCTTTCAGACGTTCAGCCAATTCAAAGGTAAAGAGTGTAAGCGCCAGTTTCGTATTGCTATATACAGGAATCCGCCAAAAGCTGCCCTTCTTCCCCTTTATGAAAAAATCAGGAAAATCCAGTTTCCCTATCGCATACGTACAAGACACCATATTGAGGATACGGCTCCCCTTGCCCATCAGCGGCAATAATTTGCGAGTCAGTAAATAATGTCCCACATAATTAACACTTACCGTACGCTCCAGCCCATCTTCCGTTATATGGAATCCGGTTTCCATCGTCCCGGCATTATTCATCAGCAAATCCAGCCTGTCTCCACGCTCCAGCATCCGGCAGGCAAAAGCGTTTACAGAAGCCAGCGAGGACAAATCTATCGACATCACCATAATATCAGCATTACCTGTTTCCTCTATCAAAAGCTTCCGCTTAACCTCAGCTTTTTCAGCATTATAACATGCCATTACCACGCTATATCCAGCCAAGGCTACCGCACGGGTTATTTCCGTTCCCATACCACCGTCTGCTCCTGTTATTATCGCTAGTCCTTTTCTCATATCAACCTCTACTCTCTATGCGTTCAATTTCTTTTTTCAGGCAATCCGGCAATTCTTCCTGCAGGTGTTGATGACATGCCATATCAAGTGTATACATACGGGCTATGCAATAATTACTATGCTTACAACTGCAACGGGCATTTTCTTCCATGCGCATACGGTTTACAAATCCTGGTTCATTAAGCAATGCACGCCCCATTTGTACGGCTTCGAAACCATCGTTAAGTACCTCATCAATCTTCTGACGGGTAACCAGACCACCTACATATACCAACGGCATATCCAGTGCTTCTCTGAATTTTAACGCATCATCCAGAAAATAAGCTTCGCGGAAAGGCACTGAAGGAATCATCCATTTCCCCACCAGACGAACACCATATTTCAGCCACCAGCAAGTCATATAATGTGTCATGCTACGGATAGGCATTTCTCCCCTCATTACATACATCGGTGCTTTACTTACAAAACCGCCACTCAAGACCAGAGCATGGGCTCCCGACTGCTGTAATCTGCGTGCCACCTGTAGCGATTCCTCCAACTCCATTCCGCCACGGAAACCGTCGCGCATGTTCATCTTCACCAGTACAGCCATGTCATTACCAGCTGCTGTCATCACTTCATCCATTACCATATCCATAAAGCGCATCCGATTTTCCAGTGAACCTCCAAAGATATCCTTACGATGATTGGTGGCAGGAGAAAGAAACTGACTGATCAGGTAGCCATGTCCGGCATGTATTTCCACAGCATCGAATCCGGACTCGCGTGCCAAACAAACAGCTCTGCCATACGCACGAGCCATTTCCGGCAACTCATCGGCACGAAGCCCGCGCACAAACGTGGGCGAATAAAGATTGAACCCACTGCTGGCTCCTACGGGCAGACAACCACAAATGCTTTTATGCGACATATTTCCGCAATGCCCCAGCTGAATGCTGGCAGCTGCTCCTTCTGCATGAACCGCATCGGTGAGCCGACGGAGACCAGATACAATCTCCGGACGCATCCATAGCTGGCGGTCGAACGACAAGCCACTACGAGTAACAGCTGCATAGGCTACAGTCGTCATACCCACTCCTCCGGCAGCTACCGAACGATGATAATCGAGTAGCTGTTCCGACGGTTTATTTCCAGGGCACATGCTTTCGAAAGCTGCTGAACGAATGGTACGATTGCGCAACGTCAATGGTCCCAATTTCACCGGAGTAAATAGTTTTGAATTCATAACAATCTGATTAAAATAAACATCACAGATGAGAAAGCCTTCATAAAATCTCAAGAGATCTGCTCATCTTTCAACGTATGAACAAGAATTCTAAGGCGAACTCTCAATATATATAAGGAATAATTCTCTTTTTGTCTTTAAGGGCTTCACATCCAAACTCTTCACGATAACGCCGATAGATGGCATCAGCACGAGGTACTAAATTGGCAGCTGTCCACCACACAAAAACCCATGCAGCAGGCGAAGCTGTCAACAAGGCAAAACCTGTCCACTCAATCAGTTCACCCAAATAATTGGCAGACGTAACATAACGGTAAAACCCTTTCTGCGGCAGATAATGTTTCGTATCGCCTGGCTTCCGCAAATGACGGATTACATAATCCGAATGAAGATTGATACTCATTCCGGCGATAAACAGTGCCAACCCTATCCAAGGGAAAGAGTGCATCCAATAGCCGCAGCCTTCAGCATACAAATCTTCAGCAGACGGATAAGAAAAGAAACTTGTTATGAGCAGCATACCGTTCAGTATATTAAAGACAATCCCCATAGCTACAATGGCAACCGGCATACGACTTTTGCCTCTCATCAGCAGCGGGAAAACAAACGAACGCTGAAAATAATGCAACAAAAACAGGCAGGCAAAGACAAACTGAGGAGCAAAAACGTCAATATCACTAGACAGCCACCCCCACAGCATAATAACGAAAGCCGGAGCCTCCATCAGCATCCAAGCTAACTTATTAGGCAAAGAGATTCCCCACGAGGATGTACGGAACATACCATATCCTGCCCTCACAAAATAAAGTGCCACAAATACTACCGCGCCTGCCACAGACATAGCATAAAGAAGGAATTGATAGGTGTCGTGACTCATAATCTTCGATTTAGAACAACAATCAAAGATACAGAAAAAGGAATCAGAATCAATGGTTTAAAAAATAGAAAAAATCCCCCTTTTCCTGCTTTAATTCTTTTCATATCATATATAAAAGACAAAAGCGGGAAAAGGAGGAAACGTCCTGTTCTTTCAGAATAATGTCAGCATATTTCTGAAAAAACATCAGCAGAAAAATTTTTCAGTACAAAACTTCAAAAAGACTTGGAAGGTATTTCTGAAACCTTGTACAAATTAATCACACTTTATCAGCATGCTTTAAAGCTCATATCAAGACCTTTTACAGAATGTGTCAAAGCACCTACGGAAATGAAATCAACACCACATTCTGCGTAATCGCGTAGTGTATCGAAAGTAATACCACCCGATGACTCAAGCTCTACACGTCCATTTACCATTTCTACAGCCTTACGTGTATCTGCCGGAGTAAAGTTGTCAAGCATGATACGGTCTACTCCACCCAAATCGAGAACCTGCTGCAATTCGTCGAAGTTACGTACCTCGATTTCAATTTTCAGATCCTTACCTTTAGCCTTGCAGTATTCACGGGCACGCGTGATAGCCTTATCAATACCACCGGCAAAATCCACATGATTGTCTTTCAACAGAATCATGTCAAACAGACCGATACGATGATTTACACCACCACCGATTTTAACAGCCATTTTTTCAAGAATACGCATACCCGGTGTTGTCTTTCTAGTGTCGAGCACACGAGTCTTGGTTCCTTGCAGACGTTCTACATAACGGTGTGTCATCGTAGCAATACCACTCATACGCTGCATAATGTTCAGCATCAGTCGTTCGGTCTGAAGCAATGACTGGATCTTTCCTTCTACCACCATAGCTACGTCACCCGGCTTTACATGTGTACCGTCTTCAATGAAAACTTCCACTTTCATTTCAGGATCAAAACGGTGGAATACTTCTTTTGCCACTTCAATACCGGCAAGAATACCTTCTTCCTTTATCAGAAGTTTTGATTTTCCCATAGCATCGGCAGGGATACACGATAATGTGGTATGGTCGCCATCGCCGATATCTTCTGCAAACGATAAATCAATCAAGCGGTCGATTAAATCCTTAACAACTTTTTCGTCCATTTTATTTCTTGTTTTAAATACGTTTTCTTACTGGCAAAGGTAAGGATAATCCTTATCTTTGCAAAAAGAATAAATTAAAACAAGACAGAAAATGAAATTTACGTTACTAGTTGTCGGACGGACAGTCGAGAAACATTACATCACCGCCATTAACGATTATGCAGAGCGTACGAAACATTATATCTCTTTCGACATAGAAGTCATCCCGGAGCTTAAGAACACCAAAAGTCTGAGCATGGAGCAACAGAAGGAAAAAGAAGGAGAACTGATTCTGAAAGCCCTGCAACCGGGCGATGTACCTGTGTTGCTCGATGAACATGGCAAAGAGTTCCGCTCAGTAGAGTTCGCTTCTTGGGTAGAACGAAAAATGCATACAGTCAGCAAACGGCTGGTATTCATTATCGGCGGACCTTATGGATTTTCTCCTGCCGTATATGCAGTCGCCCAAGAAAAAATTTCCCTTTCGAAAATGACATTCTCACACCAGATGATTCGGTTGATATTTGTGGAACAGCTCTATCGTGCCATGACTATCCTGAACAACGGTCCGTATCACCACGAATGAAAACATCATATCACACATCGTATAAGGCTGGACTAAAATAGAATTACTTAAGTAAAATAACCGACACTTTCAGACAAAAATCCCCTGCTTTACCGATTAAGTGCTTAAAAGCAGGGGATTTTGTACTTTAACCTATAAAATTATAAGTAAATCGATTCGTTTTTTGTACTGTAAGACACACTCATGCGACTATTATCTGCTCCCGTCTATCGGGTAGCAGTTCTTTTCATCTGCTTGATCAGCTTCTTGGTTTCGGCATCCACCCGATACGATTCGATTATTTTCTGCAACGTCTTATTGTATGTAAAATCATCCAGTGCATTATTCTGCTTCAGGTATCGCATGGTAATTTCAGGGAACTTTACAAAGCAGACTGACAGCGCCCATGCCACTGCCATTTTCACGTAATACCCATCGTGACGGATAGCATCATATTCTTCCAGCAGTTGTTCGATATGTTCGTCATCAATAAAAAGTTGCATACTCATCACAACCCCAAATCGAATTTCATACTCTCCCTGTGCGTGCATCCAGCCAACTAAGTAATGCCACAACCGCTCCTTGTTTTCGGCGACGAATCTTTTCCCTCCTCCAAATTTAAAGGTATCACAAACCGACCAGCTGTTTATTATCCATACAAAGCGAGTAACGCGCTGCAAGTAGTATTCAACATCCGCATCAGGTTTGATACAGCCTAATACCATCCCCTGCAACATACGTTCTTCCATATAGAAAGTATCGGCAGTAAGCAGATACTCCTCCCAGTCCGTATGCGAAATCCGTACTGCAAGTTTACGCAAATCAGGAATTCTTATTCCCAACACATGTTCCACACCCGGATTCAGACTCTCAGCAAAAGACTTATTTCCTCTTTCTGCCAACTCCAGTAAATGTTCCTTTATGGTCAGGTTATCCAATCGGTATTCTTTCATCTTTATACACTGTTAAAACTATCTTCCCGCAAAGATAAGAACAAGCATACCTAGTAGTAGGTATTTAACAACTTTTTTTACCAATTAATAGGTATTGATGCCCTAAAGCATGTGGAATACCTTTGCGCTTGTTAAGAACCAACAAAATTAGAAAACAAATGAAAAGTAAAATGTTCCTGTTTTCACTTTGTATCGCAGCAATAAGCACACACGCATTTGCTGCAAACGAAGCCGAGAAAACAAGCCAAAGCAGCGAAGAGGCTGTGACAGAAATGAAAGCCCAGAAACGTTCTATCTTAAAAACGGAAGAAAACGGTAAAGGGTTGACCATAGGAGGATATGGAGAGGCTGTATATAGCCATAACTTTTATTCGGACAAATATATACGCTATACGGCAAAAGACCCCAGCGTATACAAGGGACAGTCGCACGGACGTTTCGACTTGCCACATGTGGTACTTTTCCTGAATTATAATTTTGGTCATGGATGGTCAATGGGAAGTGAAATAGAGTTTGAGCACGGTGGAACGGAAAGTGCCATTGAAATAGAGGAAGAGGAAGCCGGAGAATATGAAAGTGAAATAGAACGTGGCGGAGAAGTTGCTCTCGAACAGTTCTGGATCCAGAAATCTATCTGTCCGGAATTCAACATCAAACTGGGGCACATTATTGTTCCGGTAGGTGGAACAAACCAAAACCATCTGCCGACGGAGTTCTTTGGAGTCTATCGTCCTGAAGGAGAAAATACCATCCTGCCTTGTACCTGGCATGAAACAGGTATCAGCTTGTGGGGACGTGCAGGTGACTGGCGCTACGAAGTTTTATTGGTTCCAGGCCTCGATTCTGACCGTTTCAACCGACTGAACTGGATTCAAGGCGGTGCAGGCAGTCCATATGAATTTAAAATCGGTAACTCCGTAGCAGGAGCTTTCCGCATCGATAATTATTCCATTAAGGGACTGCGCCTCTCTCTCAGTGGGTATGCCGGCAATTCTTTCAACAACTCACTGAATGACTATAAAGACAGCGATAAGTATAAAGACGTAAAAGGAACTGTCATGATTGGGGCTTTCGATTTTAATTACAATGATCACAACTGGATAGTACGCGGGAACTTCGATTACGGTCATTTGAGTGATGCCGATAAAATTACGGAAGTCAATAAAAAGATGAGCAACAACTCTCCTTCCCCACAACAGAATGTTGCAGAAGCGGCTATTGCCACCGGTATAGAAGCTGGATACAATGTATTCTCACAAATCAATAAATTGAATGACAAAGGACAGAAGCTATATGTTTTCGGACGTTACGATTATTACGACTCTATGCATAAGACCAGTACGCCCATTTATAAATTCTGTGGACGCAATCGCATAGCAGCCGGAGTAAATTATTATCCCATCCACGATATCGTAGTAAAAGGTGAATATTCCATCGGTCTGATGCGAACACCTTACAACAATGAACCCGCCATATCGATTGGCGTAGCATATGCAGGATTCTTCACTAAATAAAAACAACAAGAAAGCAAATTTTATTAACCACAACTTAAAATTCAAAAAAGATGAACATGTTTTTTAAATTTCCTCTTTGTATGACAGTTGTTACCATTATGGCAACAAGTATGATTTCATGTAGTGATAACAATAACGGGAGTAATACATCCAACGGTTTATCAGACGAAGAACAAGCATTAAAAGAAGCTATCGTTCCATACGTAGACAATACCGTTATCCCTACTTATACGGTTATGGCAGACGAAGCTATTCTAATGAGTGAAGCATGCACAAAAGCCAAAGAAGCTTACCTCAGTGGCGATAAGAGTAAAGCAACCGAATATGTGACAGAAGCATGCGAACACTGGACAGAATCACGTAAGGCATGGGAGTTGAGCGAAGCATTTCTGTTTGGTGCAGCTGCCGATTACAATATCGACCCCCATATCGATTCATGGCCTCTCGATCAGGTTGCACTAGATAATTTGCTGAATAATCAGAAAATGATGGATGCCATCGGTGAAGGCGATTTCGATTATATCACAACAAACCTAGGTTACGGTCTGCTAGGTTATCATGCTTTGGAATACATCCTGTTCCAGCTTACTGACGACTCACATAGAGAACCAAGAAACTTTGAGAAGACTTATAGCTACAGCGGACAGGTAGTAAATATAACGAACAATCATCTGATTTACATGGCAGGAGTTGCCGAAGATTTACGCAATCAGTGTATCCGCCTGGAGGCTTCATGGGCTGGCATGAATAATATCAGTACACAAAAACAGGAAATCCTTACCGAAACAGAACAAGAGCCGACTTTCAATTACGGTACAAGTATGAAAACAGCCGGACAAGGCGGAAGCAAATATACCAGTTATACCGTTGCCGCACAAGAATTGATTCAAGGATGTATCGATATCGTAGATGAAGTATGTACGCAAAAAATCGGACGTCCTAACTCAGGTCAGAGTGCCGACGACAAAAATTATATCGAATCACCTTATGCACTAAACTCGGTTGTCGACTTTGTCGATAATATCAAAAGTGTAAAAAATGCATACGAAGGAATCAGCTACGATGGCAAAAACAATGCAACATCTGTCAGCGCTTACGTTTCAACAGTCGACCAGGCCACAGATACAGAAGTAAAAGCGCTGATAGATGAATCCATTACCAAAATACAGGCTATACCAGAACCGTTTGCAAAAAATGCAACAGGAGCCGAAGCTGATGCAGCCATAGCATCTTTAAGCAAGTTATCTACAGCATTGAACAAAGCCAACAAAGCTCTTTTGAAATAAGAGCAATCAATTTCTCGCAGAATAAAATAGCTTTAAACAGTCATCTTGAATTGAGGTAAAGACACCCTAAATTCCGATTCAAGATGGCTGTAACAGCTTAGGAACAAAAATTTTACTTATGAAACGTACATGACCGCCTTCGCTCGTCAAAGGGAATGAAAAGTGTTGTATTCCGCTTCATTTGTATCTGGAATAGAGTTACCTTTACGGCCACATCCCTTTTAACGAACGATTATGGCAGATAAGCAGACCGTAGAGTTCGAGCAGTTAGCTTCAAAGTGCTGCGGCTTGGACGTACACAAGAAAGAAATAGTGGCCACCGTAGATGGAGAAGGCCTCCCGAAAGAGACTCGTACCTTTTCCTCTACAACGAGATCATTGACAGAATTGAAAGACTGGCTATTGGAATTGGGCGTAAGTCATGTAGCCATGGAAAGTACCGGAGTCTATTGGAAGCCTGTGATGAACATATTGGAGCCTGGCGGATTTACCATTCTGGTAGTGAA